>Ga0210395_10000394_pt1 | contig 34332 bp, 41 predicted proteins | sample IncBWH4OmetaG_FD_150861 | JGI IMG/M metagenome (GOLD analysis project Ga0210395, IMG submission 150861) | Forest soil microbial communities from Barre Woods Harvard Forest LTER site, Petersham, Massachusetts, United States - Inc-BW-H-4-O ... | reverse complement strand
ATAAAACATGAGTGTATTAATATCAACAATACATTGTGTTTATTTTCAATTGCTTACGGATGCAATGACGCACTTCAAGTAGGCCGTCTCAGGGACATTCAGCAGGACTGGATGGTCTTTGGCCTGCCCTCGGACTTCGATCAGGCGGAGGGTGCGATGGGCGTCGAGGGCGGCTGAAGCTAGCATCTCGAGGAAGTCCGGCTGGCTGACGTGGTAGGAACAGGAGCAGGTGACGAGGATTCCGCCGGGGCGGAGCATCTTTAGGGCGCGGAGGTTGAGCTCTTTGTAGCCGCGCAGGGCGGCGTCGAGATCGCGCTTCGATTTGGCGAAAGCGGGTGGGTCGAGAACAATTGTGTCATAACGACGAGGTTCGTTGGGGCGAGCCGGGGACGAGTAGTCCTTCAACAGGTCGAAGGCGTTGGCCTCGATCCATTCGATCTCCTTTGAACCCAAAAGCGAGTGATTGAGCGCCGCATTCTGGTCGGCGACTTCGAGAGCCGGGCGCGAGCTGTCGACCCCGGTGACGTGCTCGCAATGCGGAGCAAGATGCAGGGCGAAGCCGCCCTGGTAGCAGAAGAGGTCGAGAGCGTCGCCGTGGGCGTAGTGGGCTGCGGCGGCGTAGTTTTCGCGCTGGTCGAGGAAGGCTCCGGTCTTCTGGCCTTCGAGGGCGTCGAAGTGGAATTGAATCGAATTCATGGTGAATCTGGTCGAAGTCTTGTCGCCCTGCAGCAGGCCGGAAGCCCGCGGCGGGAGCGTTTCGAGTTCGCGGACGCGCGGGTCGACGCGCTCGATGATGGAAGCCGGATGCAGACGGGTTGTAAGCTCCGCAAGGATTGCTTCCCGGATGGGTTCGGCATCCATCGCTTGGGTCAGGATTTGCAGGGACAGGATGTCGCTGTAACGGTCGACGATCAGGCCGGGGAGGAAGTCGGCTTCGCTGAATACGACGCGGTAGGCTTCGGTGTCGTGGACTAGAACCTCGCGGTAGGCGATGGCGTCGGCGATGCGCTGGCGAAGCAGGGCGGGAAAGGCCACGACCGGCTCGGATGCAGCCCTGTCGCGCGATGCGGTTTCTCGCATAATCATGCGGATGGCGATTTGCGAAGAGCTCGAATAGAGCGCGGTGCCTAGACTCTTGCCCCGGTGGTCGGAGACCCGGACGAGAGAGCCGGGGAGGACGCCGTCAGCGGAGACGATGTCGGAGCGATAGACCCAGACGTGGCCGGTTTTGAGACGGGTCGTGCCGCGGGGAGAAATCTTGACTGTGGGTAGCTCAGACTGTCTCGGACTTGGGGGCATGGAAACATGGTAATGCCTTAGCTTTCTGAACGGGAGTCGTCGGGTAAATGTGGCAGATAAGGGAGCGGTCGATGACCGCTAACGCGTGGTTACGCCAGCTGAGACTAGTAGCAGTATTCCTTGTTCTCCGCTCCCTCGCGGCAACGCTGATTTAGAGCGCGGTAGCCGAGCCCTGCCTTTGGGTCATAGCAAAAGCCGAAACAAACATCCCTCACTTCGTAACGGTAATGTGGGCCGTCGGAGGGCATCTCTACAATCCCGCGAAAGAAGGCGACTAATTCCGCCGGAGGTGCAGTCGCGTTTTCCGTGGTAAAGGCCGCTATTTCGTACCTCTGCATTTCGGTGTACCAACCCTCGCCATGCGCAACGCGGAGTGCCTTCGGCGCCCGATCCTGCGTACGCTGCAGATCCGGGAGCCCTAGCACCGTTTTTAGTTGCATGCACTGGTGCTCCGTCAGGACTCCTCCATGCCAGACCTCGTCAAACTTATACCGAAATAACCTCCGATCATTATGTGTCGTGACAAACCTGCAGTCGCGATAAATACCGAGGCTGGTCTCATGGAAATCGATTCCATTCTTTTCGACATGGAGAACGCTCAGTTGGGAAGCCATGGCATCAACGATGACGGGTTGTCGGTAGGGGAACGCGAATGTTGCGAACCACCACACGATCACAAAAACCGCGATGACGACCGCTGGCCACGTACGTTGGTTCAATGGCAGATTACGAACTTGCCAAGAGGAAGGAAGCAATCGAATCAGAGCCCAGGCCAGAGCAAACAGTAATAGAGCCGCGCAAACGATCCTCAGCTGGGCGTAGCGCAAATACAATGTTTCCGCTCTATCCCCTGAAGCGTTCAAAAGAACCCACGAGTTGATAAACGCTCGCGATTCCGTTCTGTAAATCCAGAAAAGAGGCAGAGCGGTTCCAACAGCAGTCATGATGTACCCGATACGAGGACGGCTGCGAAACAAAACCGCAGCTACAAGTACAAAAGGCCCCACGGATGCGGCAATGAACGTCGCGTCCAGCGAAGTTATGGGCACGAATCGAGCATAGCTGACAAGCATGCAAGCGACAGAGAGCGCCGAAACAGAGGGCAATGGCCAAGCCCACCGGCTCGATTTCGGGCCTAAGTTCATGGACAGATTAGACACCGGCCCAGGGGTTCCCGGAATGGCGGGCGGGGTTACCAATCACATTCCAGTAGTTGGCGTACATCGCGATAGCACTCAAAACCGCGGGATTTGTTGTCCCACCGACGAAACGTCGGAAGGTCGAGTTGCGTTCTACGACCGGGCCGATGGGTCCGGTCCCACACAAATCCTTGTCTCACACAAACTCTTAGCTAGCGGCTTGTTCGGTGGGAGCTGCTGCGGGCTGTTGTTTGACGTGGGAACCGGTGGCGGCTTCATGGCGGGCTAGATCTAAATCGAAACGCAGGGAATCGAGGGCGACCATGGGGAGCTCGTTGCCGAAGGCGTCGAGTTCGGCTTCGCTCCATCCGCCGTTCAGGCGCATGGCGCCAGAAATGTCTTCGGGGAAGGCCTGGCGGTAGTCGCCTTCGCGGATGAGGATGTCGCCGATGAGGCGTCCGGTGTGAACGTCGTAGACGCGGCGGCTGGACTGGCCGCGGGCCGTGGTCAGGCAGAGAAACACTTCGCCGATGTCGTTGAATTCCGCGCGATAGTACCAGGCCTGGGGCGCATCAATCTTGGGATGATGGCGTTTGGCGCGAGTGGTTGAAGGTTTCACGTCGGCCATCTCGTCGGCGGGATTGAAATAGAGAATGCGCTGGCAAGAGTCGCAAATAATGGTTTGCGTGCCGGAGCGAATTTCGTTGTACGTCTGCGGCCGGAGCATCACGCGGCAGGCCATACATTTCTGATCGCGGACCTCGGAAAGGCCGCTGCCGCGGAACTTCGAGACGCGCTCGTAATGGCGAAGCAGGTCTTCGTTGACGCTGGTGCGAATCTGGTCGCGCTTGGCGCGCCACTCGGCAAGCAGTTTTTCGTCTTTGGCGGTGAGCTGGCGGGCTTCTTCCTTTTCCTTTTCGATCTCGGCGGTTTCGGCCTTCAGTTCGACCTGGGCGGCCTTGACTTCCTTGTCGCGCGCGTCAGAGTTGAGCATCAGCTCAAGAATCTTGTCTTCGTTGGCGGTGATTTCTTTTTCCGCGAACTGGATCTCATGCAGCAACGCTTTGTACTGGTCGTTGGTTTTCACGTCGAGGGATTGGTCGCGATACTTGGAAATCTTGCCGCGCAGGTCGCTGATGGCGGTGTCGTACTTGCGGCGGGACGCCTCATCGGCCTTGACGGCGGCCTGAGCCTTTTCCATCTGGGCTTTGGTGCCCGCCAGTTTGTGTTCGATGACCGCGATGCGCTTGGGAAATTCGGCGACTTCGTCCTGCAGACGGCGGATTTCTTTGTCCGCGTCTTGCAGTTTCAGCAGATTTTCAATGTCAGGAAGCATTCGGCATTGGACTCTATTGATTCTAACACGCGGTGGGGCTTGATTCGGGCCGAAAACCTTTCACCACAGGGCGCAGGGCTTCACTGAGGAACACGATTCGCGGCTGTGCAGGCGCGGGCTGGCGCGGTGTACACTCTTTCCTTCGCCCAATTGTGCATCTGCGCGAACTTCTCTTCGGTGAGGTCACTTCGTGAAAAGACAGATTTCTTTTGCCACCTGCTTTGCGCTGTTCGCCTTATTTTTTGGCGTCATCTCGTCCGCAGGGGCGCAGACCGCGCCCACCAAGCCGCTCACGATTGAAACGCTTTATCAGCCCGGCGGACTTACGGGGCGCGGGCCGGAAACCGTGGAGTGGAGTCCGGACGGAACCAAACTCACATTTGTACAGCGCGACGAAAAAGGCGAGAAGGGCGAGTTGTGGTACGTGGACGCGGCGACCGGCGAGAAGAAGGTGCTGGTCAGCGCGGAGAAGTTGGCGTCGCTCGATCCGGACGTCAACAAAGTGAAGAACGAGCGCGAGAAGGAGCGGCGGACGCGCTACCGCGTGGCGGCATATTTGTGGGCTCCAGATTCGAAGCACCTGATTTTCGATTCGCAAGGGCAGCTCTGGCTCTACGACCTGGGAACACAAACCGGAGTGCAGTTTACGTCGGCCCCAGATCCCAGCGGCGACCCAAAGTTTTCGCCCGATGGCGCGCACGTGGCCTATGTGCGCAAGCACAATTTGTATGTGCGACCGGTGAGCGGCAAGGATGAAAAGCAGCTGACCAAAGATACCGGCGACGACCTGTTCAACGGCGATATCGATTGGGTCTACACGGAGGAGTTGGGCGTCCGCAGTAATTATTTCTGGTCGCCCGACAGCAAAGAGATCGTCTTTCTGCACATGGATGAGAGCAAGGTGCCGATCTATCCCATTACCGACTGGCTGCCGACGCATCCCAGCGTCGACAACGAGAAGTATCCCAAGGTGGGCGATCCGAACCCGGTGGTGAAGCTGGGCGTGATCGACACAGACAAAGACAAGGTGCGCTGGATCTCGCTGGCCATGGACAAGGACGAAGAGTCCTACATCCCGCGATTCGGTTGGGTCAAAGAAGGGGTGATGTGGGCGGCTCTGTTGAACCGGACACAAGACAAGATGGAGTTGTTCTTTATCGACGCGAAGACCGGCAAGTCGCGGCTGATGTTTACCGAAACCACGCCCGAGGCGTGGATCGATTTTGAGAACGTTGAAATTCCGTTTTTGAAGAGCGGCGGATTTCTCTGGCGCAGCTGGCGCGACGGCCACACCCATATCTATCTGTATAGCTTTGACAAGCAGAATCCGATGTCCGCCGACGCCAAGCTGGAGCGGCAACTGGAGAGCGGCGATTACGAAGTGCAGGGAATTGAAGGCGTCGACGAGGCTGCGGGCACGGTGTTCTTCGACGCCAACAAAGATGATCCACGGCAGCGCCACATCTTTTCGGTCCAGCTGGATGGATCAGGATTGAAGGCGCTGACCCCGGAAGAAGGGATTCACGCGGGGAATTTCAGCGGCGATGGCAAGCACTATGCCCACATGTTCGGGTCCGAGCGATCGCCGAGCATTTCGCTGTGCACCGTGGGAGGGTCGTGCAGCCCGGTGTGGCAGGCGCGTGACGAAATTGCCGAGTACGGGCTCCGTTCGCCCAAATATCTGGAGTTCAAGGCGGATGACGCGACCACGCTGTACGGGCAATTGTTGCTTCCTCCTGACGCTGCGGCCAGCGAGAAGATCCCGCTGATTGTCTACCTCTATGGCGGCCCGGCCGCGCAGCTGGTGAAGAAAGGCACGCCCGATCCGTTCAACGAAATTCTGGCGCGCAAGGGCTTTGCGGTTTTCACGGTGGACAATCACGGGACGCCGGGGCGCGATCGCAAGTTCCAGACGGCGATCCGGCACGAGTTCGGCGCCATTGAATTGAAAGATCAGTTGACCGCGCTCGACCAACTCTACGCACAATATCCTCAGCTCGATAAAGACCGGACCGGCATCTGGGGCTGGTCGAATGGCGGATCGATGACGCTTTACGCGATGACGCATTCCGACCGCTTTCGCGCGGGAGTGGCTGTGGCTCCGGTGACCAGTCAGGTGAACTACGATTCGATTTACACCGAGCGCTACATGGGCCTGCTCAAAGACGACAAAGCGGGATATGAACAGTCCGACGTGACGCGGGACGCGGCGAATCTGCACGGAGCGCTGTTGCTGGTGCACGGCACCAGCGATGACAACGTGCATTTCCAGAACAGCATTCAAATGATTAACGCACTGATCAACGCGGGCAAGCCGTTCAGGCTGATGATCTATCCCCACAAGACGCACAGCATCGCGGGGAAGGACGCGCGGGTCCACCTGTTCAACATGATCGTGGATCACTTTGAGCGGGAGTTGAAGTAACTAGTGGCTGGTGGTAAGTGGCTAGTGAAGATCGGAATATTGGGGCGGCTTCGGTGAATCCGGAGCCGCTTTTATTTTCGTCTGCCGGAACCTTTACGCGGATTTTCCTTGGCCGAGCTCTCTTTTGAGGAACTTTCCTTTGACGAACTTTCTTTCGATGAACTCTCTTTCGACGAACTGTCTTTGGAACTGCTGTCGGACTTGCCTTTTTCTTCCTTCTTACTATCCTTCGAGGAGGAATCGCGCGAGGAGGAATCCTGTGACGAAGAATCGCCGCCGGAGGAGCCTTGCGACGACGATTTCTTGGCGTAGTCGGTAACGTACCAGCCGGAGCCCTTAAACTGCACAGCGGGCGCGGAAATCATCTGCTCGACCTGGCCGCCGCATTCGGGGCATTTCTTGACCATCCTGTCGGAAAACTTTTGGATTTTTTCGAAGCGGTGGCCGCACTTCTTGCATTCGTATTCGTAAAGGGGCATGGGTGTGAGACGGTTGTGAGGGGCAACTCGGTTTCATACTGATTCTAGGGCTGCGGGACCGGCAGCGTCAATTTTCCGGCCCGTCGATTTTCAGCGCGATCGCTGCCCCCTGCGGCCCTCGATCGCCCTGCGCCGCCAGAAGTTTTTGTCCTTTCTTACTTTTTAGGTGCTTTCGCTCGAGTACCGGCTGGCGCTTTTCTCTTCAACTTGATCCGATTGTAGTCAATAGCGGCACGAACGAGATTTTTCAGAGCACGCTCATTGACCTTGTCGCCCTCGAACAAATCGATCGCTCGCCACGCATTGCCTTTGAGGCCGGCGTTGAAAAGCTTGTCGGGATCCGGGAGGCTTGCCCCGTGGGAAAAGGTAAGCTTCACTTTATCTTTGTGGGCGTTGCCCACGGCGATCATTCCGTCGCGAGACCACACTGGGCTTCCCATCCACTTCCATTCCTCGATGATCTCCGGGTCGGCCGCGAGGATGCTCTTGCGAACGCTGGCTAACGTTTTTCCACGCCAGTCTGTGAGTTTTGCGATCAGCTCGTCGATTACTGCAGAGGCAGATTCCACTGGGACGGGCTCTTTCATGGATACCCCCTACTTGTCGCACCTAATTTAGCTGTGTTCAGCCTGACCTGCAACCGGCATGATTGGACGCTCAGAAATCGAGTCGGAACGACAGTCACCGGGTTCGCGCGTTATTTGAAAAGGGCCCTGATTTCTGTTTGAATACCGCGACGAGGACTCGTCATGAAAATATACAACCTCACCGGTTATTTGATCATTGCTCTTTACGCGGTGGCTTGTGTGTATTCAGCCCCGGCTCACCTGGCACCGTGGAAGGGATTGTTGATCGGCCTGGTTTATTTTATTTTCTGCTGGTTCCTCGGAGGCTTATATCTGGCAGATGTGCTTCATTTGGGAATCGCGCATCGCTCAGTCGACTACAAGGGATGGTTTATCAAGGCTGTTGCAGTCGTGAATAACACTTTTGCGATCTATGTGAATCCGATCACCTGGGTGAATCGCCATCGCTTGCATCACAAAAACTCCGACCATGATGGGGACCCCAATAAGCTTGATAGCGATGGTTTCTGGCGTGCTGCATATCTCTGTCTCCTGCCCTATCGGTGTCAGGAGAATCTGGCCACCGACGAGATTTTGCAGTCGCGAACCATCCGGGTGGTGAGCAGCCCGGTGTTTGCCGTCGTTGCGCAAGCCGCGACTTTTTGCCTCTTATGGCAGCTGGTCGGAAGTCTGAAATTTGCCCTGGTCATGTGGCTGGGAGCGCGAATTTTTGGATGGTGGGTCAATATGGTTCAAAACTACTGGACCCACACACGAAAATTTGGATACCGGCGGTACAACGATGAACGCGACAACGCGATGAACATTGGCGAATGGCTGCCGGTAACGGCGACCTTCAGCGCCTGCCTGCAGAATAATCATCACCACTACCAAACTCTGTTGCGACTCAGCCATGACGAATCCGAATATGACTTTGGATTCCTGACCCTCAAAGTCATGAAAAGTCTTGGGCTGGTCAAGGCCACGGCAAGAGGCGAACTGAAACCTCCGGACGTTCCACTTGCCGCGCTAGATTTTTAGGCCATCCCTGTTTTAGGCCATCCCATTTCTTTTTGGGAGAAACGGTTCGAGCGTCTGTCCAACGAAGCTCGGCGAAATTTCTTCGCTATCCAGTCCGTAGCGTTCCGGCCAGTGCTCGGGAAAGTAGTAAGTGCCGAAGAGTTTATCGATCCACGGAAAATGGATGGCAAAGTTTTTGTCGATGCCCTCTTTTTGCGAAGTATGGTGCCAATGGTGGTACCGAGGCATCACCAGGAGCTTTTCGAGCCACTTTACATTAGGACCGAAATTGCAATGAGTCCAGGTCGCGTGAAGCGTAACAAAAATCAAATACGCGAGAATGATCGATTGCGAAAATCCAAGCATGAGGGGAACCAGGATAAATCCACGCACAAGAGTGTCATCGACGAAGTGGGAGCGAGAGCCGGCAATCCAGTCCAGCGCCTTCGAAGAATGGTGGATGGCATGAAAACGCCATAGAAACGGCACTCTGTGCAAAGCCAGGTGAATGAAATATTCAGCGACATCCGCAACCACAACGGCCAGACAAAATTGCAGAAGCCAGGGCATTCGAGCAATAAATTGCTGAAGAACCGGGACGCCCAAATATTTAGTGGCCTGAGTCGCGGGCAATAGAACCAGAAAAGATAGGACCTGGATCGGGAGATGAGTGGACATGAAGTAGACCACGTCCAATGTCCACTCCTTGCGAAATGTTCCTTGTTCCGGATACTGCGGCCAGAGTCTTTCGAGAGGCACGTAGATGAGCGCCATCAAAAACAAATCAAGCAAAAACCAATCCAGCCCGATTGCCGGCCCGTCGCGGAGGGTCCCGTTAATCTTCACGCTCGATCCGCCAAGAACTGTTGCGGCGGTGGCAAACAACAGTCCAGAAAACGCCAGATTCTTTTTCTTGCGCAGTATCGAAGCAACAATTCCGAACAGAGTTGCGCCCACGATGAGGGACTGGATCAGCACGCGCATGCTGTGCATTGGATAGTAGGAACGCAGCTCAGGCGAGGTTAGTAACTGAGGAAAATGCAGGCACAAAACGGCTCCGAAGGAAAGAAATCCAAAAAAAGCCGACAATATTCCACTCCACCAGCCGGTCCCGAAGCCAGTAGATTCAGCATCACGAAAGAATTCATTAATTCTTTGCTCAATCATGATGTCCCCCTGTTGTCGGTTTCCTAAGATCTCTCGTTGAGAACAATCTGAACTTAAAATGGGATGACAAGAAAGTTAATAGTAAAAATTAGCCCGGAACGCTCTGATTATTATAGGGACGGGATGAAAGTGGGAACAACCCGCGTTCAACACAGAGGTAACATCCGAGAGTTTGTTATGCGAAAAAATTCGTGAAACGACCAACGTCTCACCACAGCCTGTTTAGGCGTAATAGAGCAGATCGCGGTTCCTAGACTCTCAGCCAACCGCGGAATCCCCGGGCGGCGTAGTAAGAATCCGCGCCGTTGTGATAGACGAAAACAGTGTCGAAACGGCGATCGCAAAAGAGGGCGCCGCCGAGTTTTCGGATATTCGAAGGTGTTTTCACCCAGCTCGACGTTTTCGCATCGAACTTTCCAAGTTTCTGCAACTCTCGATACTGTTCTTCGGTTAAGAGTTCAATGCCGATAGCAGCTGCCAGGTCCATTGCACTGTTTTTTGGTTTGTTTTCTCTTCTTGAATCCAGCGCTTCACGGTCGTAGCAAAGACTTCGACGGCCTTTTGGACTTTCCGCTGCACAATCATAAAAAATGTATTCGCCCGTCTTCGTATCATGACCAACAACGTCGGGCTCGCCGCCAGTCCTTTCCATTTCATTCAGTGACCCCAGTTTGTCGGCATTCGCTTCCAGCGTTGTTTGAACTTTGGCCCAGTCAAGACCTTGATGACGGTCGATGTTTTTCTCAAACCGAATTTTCAATGCTCCGAGCAGTTCTTCACGTTGTTTGGTTGAGAGAGCTACGTGTGACACGGCCTTCATGCTAAGTCACCCGCCGGTCTCTTCGAAATAAGGCGTCGGACGACATAGCCTTTCCACATCCACAATCCTGAAAGAATCATCACCGGGACGAAGATAAAGCGAGTGGGAAAGGCATACTGTGGAATCTTGTCAAACGGACTATAGATATAGCCGAGTATCGGAATGCTGAAGAAGATGTGAATCCAGCGAAAAATCGAACGTATCGTACTTTGGTTCATGACGCCTCCTCGAGTCACGACTTTTGAGCCGCCTGCGGCGGCCAGTTGGGCGCTTTCATACCAAACTGTTCGGCGTACTCCGCGTTCAGCCGCTGCCAGCCGGCGAACTTCGTCGCATCGCCGCCAGCGATGCGGCCGATGGGAGTCCCACTGAGCAGGTGATCCAGAACATCGAAGGAAATGTGCCACCCAGCGGCGCCCATGGAAACGAATCGGCGATCGATCTTGGTCCACAGCGTCAGGCGCGTGCCAGTGCCAGAGCCTTCGAGCTCCCAGCGCATGTCGCCATACTCAAGCGCCTTGGCAGCTTCGACTCGCGTCACTTTTGTTTCAATCGGTTTGGGATTTCCCACCCAGGTAAGCTGCACCGTTCCCACCGCACCCAGGCTCGCATCAACCACAAAGGGAGCCCACTCGCGCAGTTGCGCCGGGTCGGTTAGCGCCTCCCAGACTTTTTCCGGTGAATGGCGCAGTTCCCGGACGAGAATGAGCGTCCACTTCTGCTCTCCATCTTTCAGTACTCGCGCCAAGTTGGCGGGACCCGGTGCATACGGCTGGAGGTCGGTCATCTTTCTTCTCCTTAACTTCAACTTCCTTGTCTTAACAACTTGCCCGCTGAGGAGCTGAACTCACGATTCTCACGAGCGACGATCTCAGCAGCGACGGCGGCGTGCGTACGATTTCTGCCGCAGTGCCCATGCGGAACTCAGATCAAGTTGAGCACCGTCCGAATCACATCGGGCACAACGCCATGGAGTATGGCGGGAATCGCAATCCGTGCCACTGGATAGGCGATCAGCACCACAGTGACGGCCGCCAGTGCCCACGTCTTCGGCGAGAGGTGGCGTTCGAGAGCATCCACGTGCGCGGACCAGAGCTGTAAGGACTGCGCGGCACTCACCGGACTCATTGCATACTGCTCGCGATTGCTCATGCTAATTTCTCCTGGGTTTTCTTCTGCGTCGAACGTGTGTGCTACCAGCGTGCCAGCTGCGTGAGCTGAATCAGGTTGCCGCACGTGTCTTTCAGCTTTGCAATGGTCGAGCCGGGCACGTCGGTGGGCGGCATGGTGAACTCGGCGCCGCGCGCTTTGATCCGCTCGTAGTCGCCCTTGACGTCGTCGGTGAAAAACATCATTGCGGGCTGGCCTTGTTGAAAAATCGCTTGCTGATATGTTTTGGCCGCGGGGTCGTTGTTCTGCGCCAGCTGCAGCTCAACGCCGTCCGGCTCCTCGGCCGGGGCCACGGTCAGCCAGCGATATGGGCCGTTACTGAAATCCGTCTTCTTGGCGAAACCCAGTACCTCGGTATAAAAGCGGAGGGCTTTGTCCTGGTCATCGACGTATAAGCTGGTCACTTTGATTTTCATTGTCTTTCTCCTTTATCACGCTCGCGGTTTGGGCCGCGTCGTCTTCTCCTTAGTGGTCTTCCTTTTCGTTGGGGTTGACTCATTTTTGCGGTCCTGATCCATGCGATCCATACGATCAAGGTGGCGTTCGAGAGCGTCCACGTGCGCGGACCAGAACCGGCGGAACTGAGCCAGCCAGGCATCCACCTCCTGAAAGGGTCCTGGCTTCAGGCGATAGAGACGTCGCTGTGCATCCACGGTCGACTCCACGAAACCGGCTTCGCGCAGCACGCGCAGGTGCTTTGACACGGTCGGCTGCGTCATACGAAGCTGTCGCTCGATCTCTCCCACCGACTGTTCTGACGAGACCAGGAGGGTCAGGATCGCGCGGCGGTTCGGCTCCGCAATGATTTCGAAAACAGATTCCATTCCCTTGATATACTCCAAGAAGCATATACGTGTCAAGGTATATTTAAGGAAAAATATCTGACAGCAATCCGGTGGTTTCGTCTAGCGAGAAGGGGCACATGGACTGGAGGCAGCGTTCCGGGTCCAGCGTTTTGAGTTCTGCCGTTCGGGATAGGAGCAACGGTCGACTTTCAGGCGGCGCTGCACCAAAGCCGGACTTCGTCGATCGACGACGTCAGTTCTACTCGGTCTACTCAATCGTGCGAATTCGCCCCAGCTCACTTACCTGCATACACGCTGCGCGAAGCACGGCTCTTGATGTAACGATAGAACCGCGCCTGCCCTCGTTGGACCCAATAAGGAGTGTCGTAGTCGTCGATTCCAGGCCCTGCGGTCATAAAGCTGAAGAAGACGTGTTTCGACGGCCTGACGACGATTCCGACATGCCCGTGCCACACGATCAAATCGCCGGGCTGAGGCTGCTCGATCCGCTGGAAACCCTCGACTCCGTCGTAAAGATCGTCAGAACTAACGTAGGCATAGGGAAATCCGGCGCGTTCGTAGATCGCGTGCACCAGGTGAGAGCAGTCGTGTCCGGCATAGCGGCGCACTTTCGGATCGAGCGCAGCTGAGATCACCCCCAGGCCGTCGTCTGGAGTGAGGGTGCGAGGCGGTCTTCGCGCGTGAGTTTCACGAGCGGTTCTCGGAGTCGTGTTAGAGGTTGTGGCTTCGCGGGCCACCTCCTGCGCCAAGCAGACACATGCCGCAACCCCGTAGAGCAGGGTAGCGATCACGAGTTTCGCCGGAATCCGCATGGTCCACAGTTTGATGCGAAATTCGGCGTGGAGGGAGGTTACGGTGGGGCAGGGACTGAATCGCAGGATACAGGCATAGGGTACAGCGCATACCGTAGAGCGCGGGCCTGAGCAGATGCCTCCGATCTCACGAGCCGACTGTAGCGAAGATTTTCCCGCCAACGCGAAAGGCGGGATGATCCATGTGCGCGCCCTCTTCGGTCTCGGGCAAAGAGAGCGCAAGCTGACGGAAGTCTTTAGCGGTCATGTGGGATTTCAGATTTCAGATTGAAGATTGCAAATTCACGACAATGGAACCGCTGCGCCCCAACAATCTACAATCTGCAATGTGAAATCCTCGTGCGGTGGTAGACTCCCGCCATGAGCGATGCTGCTGCCGGGCCCGCGCTTTATCTGGTCGCCACGCCGATCGGGAATCTTGAGGACATCACGCTGCGTGCGCTGCGCGTTCTCAAAGAAGTCGACGTGATCGCCTGCGAAGACACGCGGCAGACACAAAAGCTGCTCAATCATTATGCGATCGCGACCCGCACCACCAGCTATCACGAGCACAACGAGATGACAAAATCGGCGGAGCTGGTGAAAGAAATGCAGGAGGGCGCGAGCGTCGCGCTGGTGACCGACGCGGGCATGCCGGGGATTTCCGATCCCGGCTACCGGCTGATTGCGCTGGCCATCCGGCATCGAGTGCCGGTCGTGCCGGTGCCGGGCGCGTCGGCGTTTCTGGCGGCGCTGGTGGCGAGCGGCTTGCCCACCGATTCGTTTCGCTTCAGCGGATTCCTACCGGCCAAGCGTGGCGAACGGCGGGCGGCGCTGGAGGCGGTGGCGACTTCTCCGCGGACGCAAGTGTTCTATGAAGCCCCGCACCGTATTGTTGAGGCGCTGACAGACGTTGTCGAAGTCATGGGAGAAGCCCGGTATGTAGTGATCGCGCGCGAAGTGACCAAGCTGCACGAAGAATTCCTGCGCGGCCGGGTGGCCGAAGTGCTGGAGAATCTAAAAGCACGCGAAGCGGTCAAGGGCGAGATCACGCTGCTGATCGGCAAAGCTGAAGAGAGCGATGCTCGCGTAGGGACGGACGCATTCGTCCGTCCTTCGGTCCGTCAGCGCGTAGATCAGATCATGGCCGAAGAGAAAGTCGACGAGAAGGCCGCACTGAAGAAAGTGGCGAAGGAGCGGGGAGTGTCGAAGAGCGAGGCCTACAGAGAGCTGCAGAGGAGCAAGTAACCACCATACTATCCTATGAGATCCGTTATCCTTCCATTAGCTTCTCGCACCTTCACTTGGGCGCGGGGATTTTTCGCCGCGAATTCGGCGATCACTTCGCTGCAGGCCCGAAAGTGCCCTATTAGTACGGCCTGATTCCCACTTTCCCAGTACTCGCCCTCGTCGTTGACCGTAAGGGAAAGGAAGAACACCTCAATGTCTCTGAGTATCTGGATCAGGCGAATATGTGTCTCAACGCCGGCAAACTGTGTCTTCACCCATTCCCGAACATATAGCTCGCGGTCAAATTCAAGACGAAGGGGTTCGCAATCCTCGTGCAAATAAAGCAGAATGCCTTTTGTCGGACCAACATAGTCCCATGGGCGATCCTCGCTCCCTCTGCCAAGTTTCGCTTGAGCGTTTTCAAATCTTTCGGTGAGCAGGGTCTCGGCGCGACCTATCTCCTCGATATGAACGAGGAGACTTGAGAAGGCTCGGGCGCCCTTCAACCCACCTTCGAAATGAACCGTCACTCCCATCGGCGTCCTTCGCAGTCGATCTTCGCTCGACCTGACCGAGTCTGAGGCGAGGCCCCCACGGTTATTGCTACTTCCCCGCTAACTCCCGCTTCACAATCTCGCTGACCGCCTTCCCATCCACGCGCATGCCTGCCGCGTTAAACTTCGCCATGGCGTTCTTCATCACCGTGCCCATTTCTTTCATGGTAGGCGCGCCCATTTCGGCGATGGCGGCTTTTACTCCAGCGACGATTTCCGCTTCTCCGGCGGCTTTGGGCATGTAGGTTTCGATCAGGACGATTTCGGCGGCTTCTTTGTCGGCCATTTCCTGGCGTCCGCCCTTGGTGAACTGCTCGACGGATTCCTTGCGCTGCTTGATCAGCGTGGCCAGCACGGCCTGGGATTCTTTGTCGTCGAGCGGGGCCATTTTTTCGACCTGCTTGAGCTGCAGGGCGCTTTTGACCATGCGCAGGGTGGAGAGGCGGGCTTCGTCCTTGGCCTTCATAGCGGTGACGATGTCTTTTTGGATCTGTTCGGCGAGGCTCATGAGGGGATTATAGACGGGCGGGGTGGTGACGGTGAGCGGACCAAAGTCGAAATCCCCCTTCTCGCGCACAGGACATGCGAAAAATGGGGCACCTACGCCTGAATCGAAATTCATCGATCAAATCTGTCACCAATCTTTCTACGATGCATCTGATGCTGTGGAGGGAACCATCATGAGCAAACTCGCGATTTGGGCACAACTGGAAGCACGGCCTGGCAAAGAGAAAGAAGTTGAGGAATTTCTGAAATCGGCGCTGCCATTGGCCGAACAGGAAAAAGAAACGGTCAGCTGGTACGCCATAAAAATGGGCCCGGGCAAATACGGCATTTTCGATACATTCGCTGACGAACACGGACGCAACGCTCATTTGACGGGCGCAATTGCCAAAGCACTATTCGCCAAAGCAGAAGAATTGTTTGCCAAGGCTCCGGAAATTGCAAAACCCGAAGTTCTGGCGGCAAAAACCCGGAATTGACCCATACAACGCTGCGTTTCGCGCCTCCCTGCAAGGCGCGAAATGGGTTCGCCACGCGTTCAATCCAGTCTTCTTCCGATAGAAATTCCGATAGAATAGTTGAGCAGTTATCATCCCATTTTTTCCAGGACTCTATCGGAATGCTGAATAAGAATCGCCTTTTTACTCCGGGCCCAACGCCGCTGCTGCCGGCGGCGCAGACGGCCATGGCGTCGTTTACGGCGCATCACAGGACCGCCGATTTCAAAGCGCTGTTTCAGCGCGTGCTGGCCGACATGAAGGAATTCATCGGCACGAAAAATGACGTGCTGGTGCTGGCTTCGTCGGGTACCGGTGTGATGGAGGCGTCGGTGTCGAATCTGACTTCGCCGGGCGACCATGTGCTGGTGCTGACGGCCGGCAAGTTCGGCGAGCGCTGGACAGGGCTGGCCAAGGCCTTCGGCTGCAATGTGGACGTGCTGGAAGTTCCTTATGGCCAGACGTTTTCGCTGGATGACATTCGGGCGCGGCTGAACTCTCAGGTGCGTGCCGTGTATGTGCAGGCCACCGAGAGTTCCACCGGTGCGCGGCATGACATTGAGGGCATTGCGAAGGTCGTGCGCGAGCAGGGCGGAAGCGACACGTTGCTGGTGGTCGATGCGATCACAGGGCTGGGCACGACGCATTTCGACGTCGACGGCTGGGGCGTGGATGTGATTATCGGAGGATCGCAGAAGGCGCTGATGATGCCTCCGGGGCTCGCGTACTGCGCGGTCAGCGAACGGGCGTGGAAGCGGATGGATACGACGACCTCGCCGCGCTTTTACTTCGATCTGCGCAAGGAGCGGAAGTCCGCGGCCAAGGGCGAGACGGCCTACACGCCGGCCACGTCGTTATTTGCGGCGTTGGGAGCGGCGCTGGAATTCGTGCGCGGCATGGGAAAAGGCGATCTTGCCAAGGGACGCGAAGAACTGGTCAACAATGCTGAGCTTTGCGCGGAAATGACGCGGGCGGGCGCGAAGGCTCTGGGATTGAAGCTTTACGCCTCTTCACCGGCAGCTGCGCTGACCGCGATCTGTGCGCCCGATGGACTCGACTCGGGCAAAATCGTAAAGGAATTTCGCGAAGCGTTTGACGCAGTCGTGGCCAACGGTCAGGGCGAGATGAAGGGCAAGCTGTTCCGCATCGCACACATCGGCTACTACGACTATCTCGACACCATCGGCATTCTGGGCGCGCTCGAGCATGTGCTGGCCAAGGTCACCAACCGCAAGGTCGAATATGGCTCGGCAGTGCGGGCAGCGCAGGAAGTCTATGCCCGCACCCAGCTGGGAAAGCAGCAACTGGTCGGCGCCTGAAGGCTGCTGCCAATTCACGGTGAAATCCATCACGGTCAACGTCTGGGCCAGCGTTGCGCCGCTTCCGTAGATGCCCGAACCCGGGGCAGCGGTCAACCGTTTTCAGCGAAATTTCTGTAGCAGGATCCTCATTCAAAGGAATTATTCGTGAAAATTATTGTTGCGGAAAAAATATCGGCGTCAGCCGTGGCGCAGCTGCAAGAGCCAGGATGGACGGTCCTTACTGCGGATCAACTGGAAGGCAAGCTGGAGGAGCATCTGGAGACGGCGGATGCGCTCATCGTGCGCTCGGCGGTGCAGGCCGACGCGAAGCTGCTGGAGCACGCGAAGAAACTGCGCGTGATCGGCCGGGCCGGGGTGGGCGTGGACAACATCGATCTGGAAGCGGCGACGCACAAAGGCATTGCGGTGATGAACACGCCGGGAGCCAACGCGGTGGCCGTGGCGGAGCAGACGTTGGGGATGATGTTAGCCATGGCGCGACATTTATGCCGCGCCGACGCGCTCATGCACGCGGGCAAGTGGGAGAAGAAATCGCTGCAAGGGACGGAGCTGCGCGCCAAGACGTTGGGGATTATCGGGCTAGGGCGGGTCGGAATGGAAGTGGCGCGGCGGGCGCGTGCATTTGGCATGGAATTGATCGGGCATGACCCATTTGTTTCGGTTGCGGTGGCGAAGGAGCAGGGGATTCGGCTCGCGGCGCTCGATGAGCTTTACGCTGCGGCGGACTACATCACGCTGCACGTTGGCCTGACGCCGCAGACTGCGGGAATGATCAACGAAGCGTCGATCGCGAAAATGAAGAAGGGCGTGCGCCTGGTGAACTGCGCGCGCGGCGAACTGGTGAACGAGGCAGACCTGGCGCAGGGCCTGAAGACGAAACACGTGGCGGCGGCGGCGCTCGACGTCTTTGTCGAAGAGCCGCTGCAGAACTCGCCGCTGACCTCGCTCGAAAATGTGATCCTCACGCCGCACGTGGGCGGATCGACGTTCGAGGCGCAGGAAGCTGTGGGCGTTCAGATTGCGCAACAGGTAAAGGAGTATCTGAAGCACGGCGTCATTCAAAACGCGGTGAACGTGCCGTCGGTGTCGGCGGAAGAGTACGCCACCATGCAGCCCTACATTGTGCTGGCCGAGCGCATGGGAGGATTTCTGGCGCAGGTTTCGGAAGGCAGCATTGAAGAGATTTCGATCCGCTACGGTGGGCACATCGCTGAATGGAAGACGGAGCTGATCCGCAACGGGGTGATCAAGGGCATTCTGAACGAGGCCCTGGAGGAAAAGGCGAACCTAGTAAACGCCGCGACCATTGCGGAAGAGCGCGGATTGCGTGTGCTGGAATCGCACAAGCCGAAATCGTCGACCGGAGGCGCGGGCAGCGTGCTGTCGATTTTTCTGAAGAGCTCCTCAGAAGAGCACATGGTAAAGGGTGCGGTGCTGCACGGCGAGGCTCCGCGGCTGCTGCATGTGGATGGAATCGACGTGGAAGCGCCGCTCGAGCGTAGCCTGATTTTCCTGCGCAATCGCGACGTGCCGGGCGTGATCGGCAAAGTGGGCACAATTCTGGGCGAAGAGTCGATCAACATTGCCGACTTCTCGCTGGGCCGGCGCGCCGAGAGAGATTCAGACCAGCCGCGTGAAGCAATCGCGGTCGTCCACGTGGACGGAAGCGTGACCGACCAGGTACTGGCGAAGCTGCGCACGATTCCGGCGGTGCAGAAGGCGAAGGCGGTAAGACTGTTCTGATTTCGCTGGCTTTACGATTCCGCTTCGTCCCGCCGCAGTTTGCGGGTTTCGGCCAGCAGGGCCATAGAGTGCATCAGGTTCTGCAGCGTGACGATGCCGATCAGGCGCTGGTCTTCAACGACGGGGATGATGTTGAAATTCCGGGAGGTAAGCTTGCGAAAGGCTGAGCTCAGCGTATCCTGACGCAGCGACACTTCAAAAATTTTGTTCATCACGGCCTGCACGTAGCCGTTTCCCTCGGCGCGCAGCGCATCGAGAATTCGCTGCTTCGAAATCACTCCGACCATATCCATGCCGCGAACCACAGGAAAATCGTCCTGCAGGGAATGCACAGCTTTTTCAAGCGCGTCTTCCAGCGTGTCAGCCGGAGAGAGCGTGGCGAAGTCGGTGAGCATGACTTCCTCGAGGCGAACGTTGTCGAGCACGGACTGAAACACCAGCGCGCGCTCCTCCAACTGGGCTGCGGAGAAGACAATGACGCCGACCATGGTCAGCCAGTTGTCACTGAACGGTCCCGCGATCATCAGCACCATGGCAATGGCGGTGCTGATGGAAACGGCGCGACGCGTCGCCGTGGAAGCGTCCCCCGTCCGGGAAAAGAAGGCCCGCAGGATACGTCCGCCATCGAGTGGATAGGCGGGCATGAGATTCAAGATCGCGAGCCAGAGATTTGCCCACACGACGCTTTTCGGTAAGTTGCGGGCCTGGAGGAACGGCCACTTCCAAAGATCGCCTCCGTGGCCTGCTGCGCTCACGACAGCAACGGCCAGGCATGCGAGTGCGAAGCTTGCCAGTGGTCCAATCAGAGCGAGTCGAATCTCTCGCTGCCACAACAATGCCGGGGACTGCGGTTTTTCAACGCGCGATTCGTCATACAGGGCGACGCCGGTCAGAGGCAGCAGAATCACGGCCTTCGGAATGAGGCCGACGCGGCGCGCGGCCAGCATATGCACGGCTTCATGGGCGGCAACACAAACCAGCAGGATGCCTACTAGCGCTAGATCGCGAGGCCCGCTGGCGTTGTCCTTGTTCAATGCATAGTCCGTCCAGAAAATGAACATGGGCAGGATGAGGAATGTCAGGTGGATGCGGACATCCACGCCAAACAGGCGCCCAACCGGGATGGACCAGCTTCGCATAAGGCTTCGCTATTTTTATTCTACATGGATGGATATAGTGAGTGCGGCAACCAAGGGTACAGAGCCATGCGAGTGATCGCGGGAAAATACCGAAGCCGGCCGCTGCGCTCTTTACGCGGGATAGATGTCCGTCCTACGTCGGACAGGCTGCGCGAAACGCTTTTCAACGTACTAACAGCGGGGAATCCGGAAGCTCTCGAGGGCAGCGTGTGGCTCGACCTGTTCGCGGGAACCGGAGCGGTGGGAATCGAAGCCCTGAGCCGCGGAGCGAAGGAAGTGCATTTCGTCGAGCACTCGGCAGAGGCGGCGGATGCGATCCGCGCCAATCTCGCGAGCCTGGGAATCGACAGCGGGTTCAAGATCCTGCAGGAAGAATTGCCGCGCGCCTTCTGGCGGATGGAGCGGCAGCACGTGGCCGCCGACGTGGTGTTTATCGATCCTCCCTACCGCATGCAGGAGGCTTACATGAAGACGCTGCGGGCCCTGGCGGATTCGTCGCTGGTGTGGGCGATGTCAGTAGTGATTGCCGAGCATGAAAAGAAATTCGATCCCGGTGAGGAATATGGGCCGTTGCGCAGGTTCCGGAAATTGGCGCAGGGCAGCGCGGCGCTCAGTTTCTACCGCTTGGGCGGCGCGGCGGATGTGCGCGTGTAAAGCGGCTGCATGATCATCAGTGCTGATCACCACTACATGATCAGTTCGTTCGTGCGGCGAACGATGGGATGCTGCATCTCTTCCAGATCGTTCTTCACCATGTTCAGCCCGTACACACACTCTTCGAAATTCTTCGAGAGAGTGGCGAACAGGGGCGCGACTTTGGCGTACTCGAAGTGTTCGAACTTGGAAACGATGTAATAGCTTTCTTTGCCGGCCTTCACCCACTCGATGAAACTTTCCAGGCGCTGGCGGCGCAGCCGGAAATGATTGATGCTTTCAGGAAACATCCCCGCCAGGAACAGAGTGTAGTCGCCGATGTGTTTTCGCACCTGACGCTCCCGGTCAAACGACGGCGCGGGGCCGTAGACCGGGTCGGATTCGAGCAGCATCTCGCCCACGTCGGCCAGCGGACGATCCGCCCCATCGTGAACTTTGAAAAGTTGATCGGCTTCGCAGAACTCGGCCAGCAGATGAGAAACGTAAGCGACGATCTGCGGATCGCGAATACCAATTTGTTCGGCATAGTGCCGTCCGACTAGATCCTGAAACAACTCCTGCAGCGGATGCGATTCCGGAATCATTTTGAGCCCCCTGAACTCCGCAGTGCGCACGGAGTTTCAGCCACATAGGTGTGTTGATACCTCAGCTGAATAGTGCAACGCAAGTGACTTTTGTTTATTGGCATGATTCGTTTTTCTGATCACTTAGAAGCACGTGGATTACGAGCCCGTTGTCCACGCAATCCGGTAGCGCAGGACGGTTCGCGAATGAGTTTGCAGCGGATTTCGCTGTATTTTGCTGGCAGTCGGGAAAGGCGGCTGCCAATCGCCGCTTGGAATCTCGCATTTCGCTTGTAGAATGAGCGGTCACGGGGGTATCGAATGAATCATCAGAATTTGAATCACGAGCATTTACAGCGCCAGAACGTTTCCAGTGGCACCTCATGGGAGCCCATCGTTGGTTACTCTCGTGCGGTGAAGATTGGGTCGTACGTGCACGTTTCCGGGACCACCGCCACTGGGCCGGAGGGGAAAATTGTCGGCGTGGGCGATGTGTACGCGCAGGCGGTGCAAATCCTGAAGAATATCGAGAGCGCCTTGCAGAAGGCCGGCGCCAGCATGAAAGATGTTGTGCGCACCCGCATGTACGTCGTCAACATCGCGGAGTGGGAAAAAGTTGGCCAGGCGCATGGCGAGTTTTTCCGCGACATTCGCCCCGCTACGTCGATGGTGCAAGTGAGCGCACTCATTTCTCCCGAGATTCTGGTCGAGATCGAAGCCGACGCGGTACTGTCGTGAACCCTCGTTTCGTGGGTCGGGATCAGGTCAAGGGTTTCGACATCAATACAAAATGACAGGGAAGTTTTGGTTTCAGGCCTGGTGTAAAGGGCTCGGTGCCGGTTTCAACGTACCCTCGCCGTTGGTAGAAGGTGGGTAACTCGCTCCGGACGTTTACGATTCGCAAATCCATGAAGCTGCTGCCGGCTTTCGCGCAATGCGCTTCGGCGGCATTCATCAACTGGGAACCAAGGCCAGATTTCTGGAGCCGCGGATCGACCGCCAGCAGCCCGAGGTAGGAACGATTGCCGCCTCTTGGTGTACCGGCTCTTGGTTCGACATAAACACATCCACACAAGGATCTGTCCTCCCCAACCAGGAATGTTCCCTTCTGAAAGAGCCCTTGCACCGTCTGCAGGTCAATCCGATCGCGATCCAGCAGGAAGCTCTCCGCCAGCCGAAACGCGACGTTGATTAAGGCGACGATCCCTTCCGCATCCCGGGTCTCCGCCACGCGTACCTGCATCGTTCCCCCCTCCCAAAATTATCTTACGCACTCTGTGAAATCAGTGAATTCCGACTCCAAGGGCATTCTTACGTAAATTTCCTTGACAAGCATTGCAGTGGGATCATAATGCGTCAGTCCAACTTTGGACGATGCAGTTTGGGCCCGTCCAGTTAGCACGGTTGAATTTGCACGGTTGAATTCATGCGATCAGAGCGGAGGAGGTATCTATGAGCGTGCTCGAGCTTTGTGATCGGGAAATTGCCGCCGTGGGGCTCGAAGCGACTGTCGCCGACGCCATTCATAAGATGCTCGACCACCACGTCGGAGCAGTCGCCGTAGTCGACAGCGAGTACCGTGTGGCGGGAATTTTTACCGAGCGCGATGTCCTCCGAAAAATGGCTCTCAGCCACGTCGATCCGAGAACGACCTCGGTGCGCGATCTGATGACCACTCCGGTTGAAATGGCGACTCGAGTCACGGGCGCAGGCGAAGCTCTGAGCATCATGCTGGAGCGCCACTTCCGCCATCTGCCGGTCGCCGACGACAACGGCAAACTGCTGGGAATTTTATCGATCCGGAATCTACTGGAGTGGCGCGTGGACGATCTTAGCCGTGAACTGGAATCGCTCGAGCAGTATGTTTCCAACGACGGGCCCGGGGGCTAGCGACATTTCACCTCCCGGTTCACTCCTCCAGTGATGGAAACCCCATCTGCCTTGTCCCGGACAATTGCTGGCGCGCGCATCGCCACGTCCGTGTTCTTTCTTCTGTTCGGTGAATATAAAGTCGCAGGGCCGGACTTTGCCCACGGCGATTTTCAGACCTATCTGCAGGATTTTATTGCCAACAGCGCGGTCAGCTTCTATCGTCCGGTGCTGGCGCAGCTGATTCTGCCGCACGCAGTTTTTTTCGGTTACGCGGTGGGAGTTGGCGAACTGTTGATCGGGATTTCTTTGCTGATTGGGATTTGGGTGCGGCCGGCATCGATTCTGGCGATCTTGTTTCTGGTCAATATGCTTTTGTCCACCTGGTGGGGCCCGGGCCATCACGTACCCTTCTGGCGATATTTCGGCGCGGAGCTTGATCATCTGCCACTACTGCTGCTATTTATCATCTTCTTCGCAGCGGACGCTGGACGGGTGTGGGGTCTCGATGGACGGTGGAAGTCGGCTCGTCGCGGTTAATCGTTGTTGTCAATCAAGACAATCTATTCCAAGAAATCTGGGAAGGGGAAAGTCATACATGAGCATGAGGAAGATCTGCGCGGGTGTGGTTGCGTTGTTTTTTCTGGGGGTGGCGGGAACTGCCCAGACATCGCGGCATGCGGCCGTGCATGCGGGCCATGTGCTCGATGTGAAAACCGGCAAGCTGCTCGCCGACCAGACGCTGGTCATCGAAGATGGACGCATTATTAGCACTGGCCCCGCGACCGAAGCGAAAGTTCCTGCAGACGCGGTCCGCATCGAACTGCCGAATGCAACCGTGCTGCCGGGATTGATTGACGCGCACACCCACCTGACCATGGACCCTAACTTCGGCTACCAGGAGTTGGGCGTTTCCGTCGAGCGCCAGACCCTTATCGGCGCCAAGAACGCGCGGCTCACGCTGCTGGCCGGGTTCACCACAGTGCGCAACGTGGGTGCGGACGGATTCAGCGATGTCGCGCTCCGCGACGCCATCAACGCTGGCGACGTACCGGGGCCGCGAATGCTGGTGAGTGGACCAGCTCTGGGCATCACCGGCGGACACTGCGACAGCAACCTGCTGCCATACGAGTACCACGCGGTGGGCGATGGCGTGGCCGACGGCATCGCCGCCGTGCAGCACAAGGTTCGCGAAAACATCAAGTACGGTTCCGATCTGATTAAAATCTGCGCGACCGGTGGCGTGCTTTCGAAAGGCGACGATCCGCAGGCGTCGCAGTACACGCTGGAGGAAATGAAGGCCATCGTTGCCGATGCGCACCGCCTGGGGCGAAAAGTTGCCGCCCACGCGCATGGAGCGCAGGGCATTCTGTGGGCGACAGAAGCAGGCGTCGATTCCATCGAGCACGGTTCCTACATCGACGACGCGGCTATCGCGGAGATGAAGAAGAACGGCACGTATCTCGTGCCCACGCTTTACTTGGGTGATTGGTTCCTCGAAAATGCCGAACGAAATCACATCCCGGATTTCTATCTCGCCAAGGCCAAGGCCGTCATGCCAATTGCGCGCAAGAACGTCGCCCACGCCTTCGCCAGCGGAGTGAAAGTTGCTTTCGGCACCGATGCCGCGGTGTATCCGCATGGTCTGAACGCTCACGAATTCGCGGTCATGGTGAAGCTGGGCCTGACGCCTCTGCAGGCGATTCAGGCAGCGACGGTGAATGCCGCCGATCTGATGGGTTGGGCAGGCAAAGTCGGCAGCCTGGACCCAGGAGCGTGGGCCGACATCGTTGCCGTGGATGGCGATCCGTCGAAAGACGTGACCACCCTGGAGCGCGTGAAGTTCGTGATGAAGGGCGGCGAGGTAGTGAAGAACGAATACGGAAAGTAGCGTAGTAGCTGCGATTTCTTCTGCCAAGGAGGTTTTCATGGCATGGTACTGGCCGACCATCGAAGATCCGAGTTCCGCCGAACAGGCAACCAAGGCAGCAGTAGGAGTCAGCGGATTTGTTGCCGCACTTACGGCATTGCTCGCTGTGTTGAGCATTTTCTACCACAAGCCGATTTTTGGGATTGATGGTTGGGGCTTGATTGACGCCGTGATATTCGCATTGATTGCGTGGCGAATTTCCAAACTGTCCCGAACCTGGGCGGTTGTCGGTTTGCTGATGTATCTGCTGGAAGTGGGCTATAAGTTGGCCACGAATCCGACCGGCGCGCTCGGCGTCTTGACCATCATTTTTATCCTGACGTACATCAACGCGATTCGTGGAGTGTTCGCTTATCGCCGGTACCGGAAGGCCGAGAACAACCCGCTCGCGCCACCCGCACCTCTCGCCTAGAATTCACCGGTCGTTCGTTTAGCCCGCTCCGTGACCCAGTCTGTCCAGTAGGCGGACGCTCCGCTAGCCAGCAGTGGGGCTTTGCCTTCCACTGCATCGACGAAATTTTCCAGCATGGGATAGTGCAAGTTCGTGTGAGCCGGAAGATCCTCGCGGCCTCCGGGATAAACGAGGCCCGGCCCGTTCAGCGGAGATAATTCCATCTCGCCGTCAGTTCCACGAATGCGACATTCGTCGCGGCTGACCTTAGAGTTCCAGCGGACATCAATGACCCCCCGTACTCCGATCGCGTACTCGATCATCACGGTGGCGTTGTCTTCGACCGCGTAGTGATGCACCACATTCGAGAGCTGGCCGCTGACGCGCTGCGGCTGGCCGAAAAGAAAATTCAGAACGTCGATGCGATGCGAGGCGATGTCAAACAGCGGCCCACCCCCAGCCTTCGCGGGATCGACTAGCCAGCCGCGGCTGCCCGTGCCGTCGAACCAGCTGTGGCAAGTGAGTTCGGCAAGTACAGGCTGGCCGATAGCGCCCGCAGCGAGTAACTGTTTGGCGCGCTGCACTTTCGGGTAGGAGCGACGATAGTAGGCCACGCCGAAAGTCTTGCCACTTTCATCCGCAGCCTGCAGCATGGTGCTGGCCTCGGCCTCATTCATGGCCATGGGCTTCTCGCAAATCACATGCTTGCCTGCGCACAGCGACTGAATAGTCTGCGGTGCATGCAGAAAAACCGACGTGCCCACGTAGACCGCATTCGCGGCTGGGTCAGCGAGAGCTTCGTCGAGTGTCGCCCACGAGCGCACACCGTAGGGGGCTGCTTTCGCCAGATCGCGAGTCACCAGGCCGTAGAGGCGGCTGCGAGGTTCGGCCTGGATCGCCGGGATGACGCGGCGGATGGCGATATCGCCGATTCCGATGACAATCCAGTTGAGCATAGAGATTTACTTAGCTTGCAAAACCCAGCGAACGAACGCGTCCGCCGCTCCATGTGCAGCGGGGAAAAACCAAAGGCCGGCTTAGGCCGGCCTTCGATTCGATGTCAAACAAAAACTACTTCTTGGGTGCGATCGCGTCCTTCGCGGCTTTGGCGACGCGGAACTTCACGACGGTCTTAGCCTTGATCTGGATGGGTTCGCCGGTCTGCGGGTTGCGTCCCACGCGAGCCTTGCGGTGCGCCTTCACCAGACGGCCCAGGCCGGGCACAACGAAAATGCCGTTCTTCTTGGTTTCTTTGATAGCGGTGTCGGCCAGATGCTCCAAAAACGCCGCCGCGGTCTTGTTTGGAAGCTCAGTCTTCTCGGCGAGATGCCGAATGAGCTGTGTTTTGGTCAAACCTGCAGCCATGTGTTTCCTCCTCGAAAAAATCGGTTTAATACCAGCGCGGCCTATCTTATACCTTCTGGGCTGTGGAAAACACCTTATTTTACAAGGGTTTTCTAATTGTCGAACGCGGGAGAGGCGATGTTTACAGGGCTTCCCCAGCATGATCATGCCGGAGTCAGCCTGTCATGCGTACCAACGTGGTAACCTGCGGAAAGCGATCACGCTTGAAGGAGTCCGCGATTGAGTTGTGCGATTTGTGAGATTCGCAAAGAGAAACGCTTTTGCCCCGCGGTTCATGGGCGCATTTGCCCGCAGTGCTGCGGCGAGCAGCGTGAAGTGACGCTCGATTGTCCGAGCGATTGCCCCTATCTGCTGCAGGCGCGCGAGCACGAGAAGCCGCGTTCAGCCGACCAGATCGATCCCGCGGGACTATTTCTGCAAGTCGAAGTTTCCGATCAGTTCATGTATGAGAAAGAGCATCTACTGATGGGCCTGACCTACGCGCTGGCGAAAGCCGCCCGCGCCGACCGCAGCCTGCACGATCAGGATTTGCTGGCCGCGCTTTCCGCTCTCACTGCGAGCTACGAACGCCGGGTGAACTCGGGACTGCACTACGAGCAGCCGTTGACCAGCGAGATGCAGCGTCGGGTCGCGGCCGAAATTGAGATCATGGTTAAGGAATACCGCGAAGCCGAGCAGCAGCATGCTGGCCATACGTCCCTGCGCGATTCCGACGTGCTGAAGGCGTTGGTGTTTCTGCTGCGCCTGGCTCACGGCCGGACATCGGGCCGCCCGAAGTCGCGAGCCTTTGTGGAATTTCTGTTCAGCCAGTTTCCCGAGAAAGATGCCTCGCTGATTGCGCCCCAGGAAGCCGCGAGCCGGATTATTCTGCCCTGAGAATCAGCCACGGATTTTCACGGACGCTCACGGATCTGAAATCCTAGATTCCCGATCCCTGAAAATCCGTGTGATCTGCGGCTAAGCTTTTTGCAGTTTCCGCACGGCCTGTCCTGCCGGCAGAGCATCCAGCAATTCGCGAGTTGTTTTCTTTAGCAGCGGATGCCGCGCCTCGGGCGCGATTTCCGCCAGGGGTTGTAGCACGAATCGACGCTGATGCATCGCCGGATGCGGGATGATTAATTCCGGCGAGTCGATCACAGCGTCGCCCTTGAGCGAATCAACAAAAAGCAGGATGTCGAGGTCGATGCTGCGCGGGCCTTTTTTCTGGACACGTTGCCGGCCCATCTGCCGCTCGATGTCAAGCAACGCAGTCATCAACTCGTCAGCGGTCGCGGCCGTTTCCAGAGCGACAGCGCAGTTCAGGAACCACGTTTGGTCGGTGAACTCCACTGGTTCAGTCTCGTAGAACGAAGAAACCGACACAACTAGTCCCACAGTTTCCAGCCGTGCGATCGCGTCACGGAGCCGCTGCTCGCGGTCTCCGACGTTCGATCCCAGCGAAAGGAAGGCAAGGTTCGGCATTATGCTCGCCGTTCAGTTGTACTCTGCAAAATTGCTGGGCACAACCTCGTGCAGTTTCCGAGTTGGCAACGTCTGAGCGCGCCCACCCCGCACCCGAAGGGTCCATTACCTTAGTGACTATCCTGCCTCTTCCCCGCACCCTAGAATCTCCGTATGACGTTGGATTCTCTGCTTCTGAGTAAAGACCCAGACTTGGTGCGCGTCATCCGGCCCACGCTCGAAAAATTGTCGATTGACGTGGAAATCTGCCACGAGGTCCGGGCGGGCGTCGACATACTGATTTCTGACAAGTTCGACGCTGTAATTGTCGATTGCGACGATCTGAACGGCGGCCTGGAAGTACTGCAGGGTCTGCGAAATACTCCGAGCAACAAGAATTCCGTCGCCTTCGCCATTCTGAACGGAAAGAAAACGACTACGCAGGACGCCTTCGGCATGGGTGCCAATTTCGTCTTGCAGAAACCGATTAGCGCGCTGAACGCTTCCCGCTGCTTTCATGCGGCCCTGAATTTCATGGTCAAGGAGCGCCGCCGCTACTTCCGCCAGCCGGTCAAGATGCAGGTGAAAGTCGTATACGAAGGCAAGACTCTGACTGCGACCAGTACGAACGTCAGCGAAGGCGGCATCGCGCTCATCTTGCGCGAGGCTCCACCCAAGGGCGCCGCACCGCATCTAAAATTCACTCTGCCCGAATCGAATATCAGCTTCGAAGTGGAAGCCGAAGTCGCCTGGGTTGACGTCAAAGGTCTGGCCGGGTTCCGCTTTCACAATGTTCCCAAGACCAGTCAGGCCCAGCTCGAGCAGTGGCTCGACGAGCAGATCGAACGGGAATTTCCCGGAACCAAAGAGCGCCTGGCAGCGGCGGAATCCGAAACCTTGCACTAGATCTGCGTCATCCTCGCCTACGCGGCCTGAAGCGCCGCTCTTCCACCTCGCACTCCATACATCAGGTCACGACGCGACGGCGGTTTCGTCCCTGACGGGTATCTCCCTTGAGACTTGTGCGCAGCCTCGCTCGTGGCAAGCTGGAAGATCAGAACTGAGAGTCCCACTTCTCGAAGATTACGGAGAGACAGAATGCTGACCAACGACTTCCGCATCGCCAAGGTACAGCGAACCCTGCGCTGGTTTGAAGAAGATATCCCGCTGCTCAATATGCGGGTACGAGACCTGTCGCAGGAGCGGCAGGAGTCGGCGCGAAAGTTCGCCGCGGCAGTGATTGATCAGACTCGCGCTGAGCTGGAAAGACTGCTGCGCGAGCAACCGCGCGACATTCACGATGCGATCGAGACGCCCTGCCGACCTGCGGACTGAATCAGACCCGGCCGCGAAAAACAGCAGGTTCCTCCACTGGGCCGTCGTTTTTGCTCCGGATTCGGTCGGAATGACAAAGTTAATTCCTGGAATTACAGCGAAGATCCTGCGGCGGCTTCGGCGCTCGAGTGCAAGCTGGCGCGGTCTTCGTCGGGGAAGGTGACTTCCTCCCACAGAGTCTTATCGCGAAGAATGCGCGAGACCAGCGCGGTGTGCATGGCGTGACCGGCGCGGTCGGCCACCACGTTACCCAAAATCTGTTTTCCGAAAAGCGCCAAGTCTCCAACCAGATCGAGAACCTTGTGGCGTACAAATTCGTCGGAGAAACGCAGCGGGCCGTTCTCCACCCCATCGCGCGTGAGCACGATGCAGTTCTCGCGCGAGGCGCCGCGAATCAGTCCCATATTGCGCATGGCCTGCTCGTCCTCGCGCGAACCAAAAGTCCGCGCGCCGGCGATGTGCTTCAAATAACTTCCGTTGGTGAGTTCCACCTGAAAAGTTTCTTTGCCAATCAAGGGGTGAGGGAAATTAATCGAATACGAAACAGAGTAGGTGTCCGAAGGATACACGGCAATAAATTTGTTGCCTTCGCGCATCTCAAACTCGCGGCGAATCTTCAGGTACTGCCGCGCCCGCCTCTGCTTGCGGATGCCTGCCTTGCGAATCATCTCGACAAACGGCCGCGCGCTGCCGTCGAGAATCGGCAATTCCAGGTTGTCGAGCTCGACGATCGCGTTATCAATGCCCATCCCGATGAACGACGAGAGCACATGCTCGGTCGTCGAAATGAGCACGCCTTTTTTCATCAGGCTGGTGGCGTAGCTGACGCGGGCAACATTGCGGCTGATCGCCTCGATTTCAAATCCGTCGAGATCGGTGCGCCGGAACACGATGCCCGTGCCCGACGGCGCCGGCAGGATGCGCATGGAGACGGGTGCACCACTGTGCAGCCCGACGCCGCTGCACTCCACCGCGGAGCGAATTGTCTGCTCGTGGGTCAAGAATGAATCAGAAATGATCTCTGTGAATGCAGTAGGTTAAGCCAAGGTTACTAAAATCTGTCTGTGGCAAAAAAGCCACAGTCCGTGGTGCGCCGAGGTCGCCGAGCGGCCCTTTGACCGTCACGGGAGATGACTTAACTGTCTGTACAAGAATAGGTTACAGGACATCCAAAGGAGGGTCGCATCCCAGGATGCAGGTCTCAAGGTCTTTACCCTTCTTTACGAATTGAGCCCGGTTAGTGCTTACCGCTTTGCTTCCCGACCGGCTTATTGGGGTTGTAGCCAGAATTCGGATCGAACATCGTGGGATCGAGTCCTTGATTGATAGTGACCGAGTTTAAGAATCGCTGGCTGGCCATATCGCCGTTGAAAAACCGCGTGACGTTGTAGGGCGCCATAATGCCTGAGACGGCGCGGTAGTTCTCGTAAACTTCTTCTTCCAGATTGTTCTGCCGGTCGACCGGGTCGCGCCACTTGAACGTTTTCTTCACTGGCAGGTGCGAGTCGTTGTCGAAGTAGAGGGTGACACTTTCGTCCTGCGCGTTGATCAAGGTCACCTGCTGCGACGGATGTTGCGCGGCGATGGCGAAGCCTTCAAACAGCAGCACCACGCCAGGATCGTTCACCCAGTTGCGAAGCATGTTGTCGAGCGAGAAGCGGCGGCGGCGCAGGTAGTCTTCGAGATCCTGTTTCTCGCTAGGATGCACGCCCTTGTAGGTGAGCTCATATCCCTTGTTGCCGACGTAGAGCTCGGTCACGTCGCGCTCTTTGGTGAGTTCGATGCGCTCTTTGTCGGGATACTCGGAAAAGCCCCAGAAAATTACGCCTCCGTTGCTGGGCCGGCCATGGTGAAAGCTGTAGCTGCGTCCCTGCATCTCGCGGTCGCGAATGGTGAGGTAGGCCTGTCCGCCCAGCGCCTGAATCGCCTGATCGATCAGAGCTCTGGCTTTGCGGGCATTTTCCTGGTCGGCCGAAATCGTAGGCGATTTAGCAGGCGCAGAAGTGACGGGAGCAGAGCCACCGGCTTGCGCCGATGCCTGCGGCGTCGCTTGAGGCGAAGCCGGGCGCGCGGGTTCGCCCGCCTGCGGCCAGGCCGAACACACCAAAATCAGAATCGGGAGAAACTGTTTCATTCCACTCGAGGAAGTGATCGCGTGCAATCAGAATTGTAGCGTTTCTTGCGGACTTTCCGCCTGCGGCTGTCAAAGCTCCTCTCATTCCTTGGATGCAAGAAACGGCGGGAACGCAAGCCGGCGGCGGGCGTTTTATTGAGCAGCCATTGGCATCTCGCAAATCGTTTTGGGAAGGGCACGGCTTCAGCCATGCCGCAGGGAGCGTCAAAACTGCAGGGCTTTAGCCCTTGGGGCAATGAATTTAATTCGACGGCTATCCCACGAGCACCGCCCCGCCATTCACGTTGAACACTTCCCCGGTGATGAACCCGGCGTACTCGGTGCACAAGAAAAGCACGGGAGCGGCAATCTCCTCGGGGCGGCCCGCGCGGCCCAGCGGAATCGTGCTGCGAATCTTCTCGCCAGTCGTCGGATCGGCAAGCGCACCTGCACTCATGTCAGTGTCAACCCAGCCCGGCGCGACGCAGTTCACATAAATGCCGGCGGAAGCCAGCTCGCCCGCCAGACTCTTGGTCAGGCTGATGATAGCGCCCTTGGTCGCCGAATAATCGCAGTGGAAGGCCTCGCCGCGCTGCCCGCTGGTAGAACTAATCAGCACGATGTGTCCCACCGGGCTCTTGCGCGGCTCAGCTTTCATCTGAACTTTCATTTGTGCCACCGCATGTTTCGCCAGTCCGAAAACGCCGTCGAGATTAATGGCCAGCGTGGATCGCCACTGCTCATCCGGCATGCGCTCGATCGGCACGTCTTGCTCCGGCCATACGCCGTGGTTGGCCACGAGAATGTCGAGCTGCCCGAAATGCCGCACAGTCTCGGCTACCAGCGGCCGCGCAGCTTCGGGAGTATTCAGATGGGCAGCGATCGCATAACAGACGTCCGCTCCACATTCCTTGACTAAGACCTCGGCCTCAGACCGCGCGCTGCGATAGCTGAAAGCAACCTTAGCGCCCGCCGCGGCGAACATCCGCACCGTAGCCGCGCCAATGCCGCGCGACCCGCCAGAAATGAGAGCAACTTTGCCAGAAAGAGAAAGGGGAATGGACATAGATGGCTAGCGCAACCCCTGAATAAACTTCCAGAATTCCTCGTTATCCCGATGAGGTAGGAACGAGTCGTCCGTTGTGGGATCCGGCATCGCTTCGCCGGGGAGTACGTTTGCCTTGCGGGCAAACGCCTGCTGGAGGTGCGTTTTCGCATCCGCAAGCTTGTTTTCTTCGGCGTCGGCGCAAGCCAGATTGTAGTAGTAAAGCGGATAGTCGGGGTCTGTCGCAATTGCCGCCTCGAAAATCGTGCGAGCCTTGGCCGCATCTCCAGATATTCCGTATGCCATGCCGGCCTGGTCCGTTACCACGCGCTTCATCGTTTTGGAGTCAGCCCTGCCGCTATCCGGCAACTTAGTCAGGGCCTGCTCGAACAAGGGGCCGGCCGCTTTGTACATGCGGTGTTGATAAAGAATCTGGGCATACAAGAATGAATCGCCAAATCCCGGAACGTATTGGGGCTCCAGCCGATAGCTTGCGAAGATCTTCGTCATATCAGCATCATCGACAACGATAGGAGTATCGCTGTAGAACTCAAGATCGCCACACATGTCGCCAATCGCCACGAAGCCGCGCGTCATGTATGCCGTTTTCGCGTCGCGGCCTTGAGTCGTATATCTGACCCACTCGATCTGCTGCCCATCCGTTCGGGCGACTTCGGAGTTCGACAAAATTCTTAGGCTGGAATCACTTTTCTTTTCCGGCTCGATCGCACCGTCGCGACATTTCGCGCTCGTCAGTGGAGCCTGCTCCGGGACAAGGAACAGAAATCCCAGAAAGTGGAGACGTCCGGATGCATTTATCCCGCGAATACCGATCTCGCGACCGTTTGCCTTGGCAGAAGACTCAACGATCTTGAACCCGTCGGCATGCCACTGCAGTTGTCCTGGGTGAGACGGTAATGCAAGCCTGAAATCGGCGCTCGTTGGAGTTTGAGCGAAGCTAGATCCGAGGGGCAAGAATGTCAGGAAAAATAATCCAAAGAGTTTCGCCATGACAGCGCAGTCTACCTTCACTCTGGCCGCATCACAAGGGCTACCCGCCCGAGGGCGCCCGCTCCGACCTCAGCCCGCGCAGCAGCAACCGCACCAGCATGCCGTCGAAACGCGTCCCGCTCATTTTCGAAAGTTCGTCGAGCGCCTGCTCGGGCGTTCGCGCAGAAGAAAAAGACTGTTCGGTCACCATGTTGGCGTAGGCGTCGGTGAGGCCGATGATGCGCGCCCACAGCGGAATCTCCTCACCGCGCAAGCCATCGGGATAACCCGAGCCGTCGAAACGCTGATGGTGATGTTCAATTGCCTCGCGCATCATTTGGCCGTGCGGAACGACGCCGACAATCTCCGCGCCCACGTGAGCGTGCATCTTCACCTGCAGGAACTCATCTTCGCCGAGCGGCCCCGGCTTGTTGAGGACGTGCTCCGAAACAAAAATCTTTCCCACATCGTGCACCCGTCCCGCGTAGACCAGATCGGCGGTTTCCTCCGGCGACAGGCCCAAACCGCGGGCAATCACTTCGGTATAACGCGCCACCAGATCGCCGTGGCCCGCGGTCTGCAGCTCGCGCGACTCGGCGGCGCGGCTCAGGGATTCGATGGCTTCCTTCA
>Ga0210395_10000390_pt1 | contig 34440 bp, 30 predicted proteins | sample IncBWH4OmetaG_FD_150861 | JGI IMG/M metagenome (GOLD analysis project Ga0210395, IMG submission 150861) | Forest soil microbial communities from Barre Woods Harvard Forest LTER site, Petersham, Massachusetts, United States - Inc-BW-H-4-O ... | reverse complement strand
TCTTGGCCTTTGGACGCCAGTCGCGGGCATCACCATTGCTACTGTCGAGGCCTGGATATCGTTGGCCTGGTCGGGTAATTGGTTGATCGCCATCGTGCTGGCTGGCCTTGGCGCCACAGTGGCGATGATCGGACCCGGAATGTGGTCCATTGATGCCAAACTCTACGGCCGAAAACACCTCCAAGACCCGCGACACTAGACAACGTTCCATCCTCCAAAAGTACCAACGCTCATTCCCCCAAAAAGCGTAACGTTCAATCCTCCAAAAGTATGCAATCTCCCTCTCCAGGAAGTACAAGCAGGCGACGCCACCATATTCCCAGACCACAATCACCAGATCTGACCTTGTGACCAGACGCAGGTTATTCCACACTCACGGCATGAAACAAGGACCTCAGTTGAGTCTCGAATTCCTCTTTGGAGGCGTTTATGTGGAAGATCACAACTCGCGGTTTCACGCTACAGGAAGTCCTAATCATGGCTGCAATGAATGCTGCCCCCACACTGATTGCGACCGACAAAGGCGAGCGAACGATCTGGCGCAGCCGCACGCATCGAGATTCACTAGGATCTAGGAGATTGTCATGTCAAAAGTGATTGAGTTTTACATACCGAAGAACCTTCGGAAACCGTTGCGGACGTCACCTCAGCCGCAACTCGGAAAAATCATCGAGTTTTGCCCGCAGACGAAGAGATCAGCTTAGCTGCTATCCACCTTTTGCGGATTGAGAGGAAATATGACATTCATTCCCACACAAAGCGGCTTTATGCGTCTGGAAGATTCCGAAAAACTGTTGCGCGCTATCTTCCCAAACTATCCCAGCCTGCAACCGCGCTATCCCGCGCCAGCTTTGGAACCGATTTCCGAGGGCAGCGCAGACCGGAGCAATTAGCCATGTTTTGCATGACTGCTGAAAGCTGCCGCAGGTTCTCACTTGCCGAAATTCTCATTTTGGCGGCTATGAATGTGGAAAGCACCTGGCTAAACAGCCGAAGGCCGCGTCCGTCGTGAGGCCGCGGCAACGAGAGGAAAACTCTCTGGCTACTCAACTTCTTCGCACAAAAGTTCGCAAAGCACTGCAAGTGTAAAGGTATGGAGGAGATTATGGGCGCGACCGTTGCTTTCACAGACCTCGAAGGCTTCGCAGGAACAAGTTTTCCCAACGTGAGTGGGTTCGAGACCGATCAGTTCTATCTCGAACCAGAAATCAGCTCTGAGTGCTGCTTCGAAAACATTATAGGAAAGAGCTCAGCGCTCCAGAGAGTCCTGGCACAAGTTGCGATCGTCGCTCCTACCGATTCCACCGTTCTGCTTCACGGGGAAACGGGCACAGGGAAAGAGTTGGTCGCACGTGCCATTCACAACCTTAGCACCCGGCGCGAGCGCACCTTTGTGCGCATGAACTGCGCCGCTATTCCCTCGGGCTTGCTTGAAAGTGAACTCTTTGGGCACGAGAAGGGAGCCTTCACCGGAGCCCTGATGCAAAGAAAGGGTCGATTCGAGCTGGCGGACGGAGGCTCCCTCTTTCTGGACGAGATTGGGGACATCAGCCTGGAGCTACAGCCGAAATTATTGCGCGCCGTGCAGGAACAGGAATTCGAGCGTCTGGGAAGTGCAAGGACGATCCAGGTCAATGTGCGGCTCATTGCCGCGACCCACCGCGACCTTGGGGCTATGATCCGGGAGGAGAAATTCCGCGAGGATCTTTTCTATCGATTCAACGTCTTCCCGATTGAGATCCCTCCTCTTCGCGAGCGGCGCGAGGACATTCCATTGCTGGTGAACTACTTTGTTTCAAAGCTGTCGCAACGCATGCGAAAACAGATCACATCTGTATCAAGGCAGACCATGGAAGTTCTAACGAACCACTCGTGGAGAGGGAATGTTCGCGAGTTGGCGAACTTTATCGAACGCGCCGTCATCCTTACACGCGGCGATGAGCTCGAGGTGCCGATTTCCGAGCTTCCCCCTTCTTCGGAGATTGGTGTTGTCAGCAGTTCGATCTCTAGCTTTAGACAAGCGGAATCCAGTGTAATCATCGAAGCATTACGAGCCGCGGCGGGGCGAATTGCCGGCAAAGGAGGAGCCGCCGAACGGCTCGGCCTAAAACGCACAACCCTGCAAAACAAAATTCGCCGCCTCGGCATCGCAAAAGCACATTACCAGAACTAGCGAGACTGAACTCACGGTTTTGACGCTCTCGGAACAGGGGGGTAAAAGCCATGACTGAGAAAAAGGATAGAGACCGAGTGATGGCCGAAATCACACTTTCACATGTTTTGCGACTGGCCGCCGAACAGGACTCCCCTGTGAGCCGGGAGCAAGCTCTCGCATTTCTCAATCAAGAGGGACGCGCGTTCGAGATGTGGAAGCAAATGATGCAGGCTGGCGAGGAGTTTATTGCACACAGCTTATTGAGGCAGCGCATTAGCCCCGAAAGGGCACAGCTGATGGTGTCTCGGTCATCACTGTGAGGACGTGACTGACCATCACGCCGACACTTTGTGGAGATAAGCCTTACATCTGCCGAAGCTACTAATAAAGAAGATGGCGTCATCATCATGGTGGCACCCGTGTGAACCGCAACGGTATCTTCAGCACGTTGGCAGTCCTGACTATCTTCTGGCCCCAGGGAGGATGCCATGTCGATGAGGTTACAGCTTTTATGTGAAGCGCTGTCGAGCAAGTTCAGACTGCGCGAAGCTGGTTGTCTGCTCTTGCCAGCAGTGATTACGATCGGGCTCTCGGCCGAAGTTTCGCTGGCAGCATCCGATCTCCCAGCAAATCAGCAAGTCATCGCGTTCTTAACCGAGTCGATAGACTGGTACCGTCATCGCGCCATTGAGCGACAGATTGCAACTGAGCCAGTCGATCTTGTGTTCTTGGAAGACAATCGGCTAGTGGCAGCGCAGATTGTGCAACTATCATTTGACTTTGCCAGAGCCGATGCGTCGGTTGCGGCGACGGCTGCGGCAGGTAATCAGAAAGGAAGCACTGCCATCGCGACGGGCCCCTCGCCGGACCTGGCGCAATTTGTTCAGTTGGAGAACAATGCCGAGTTGGGGGAGCAGCAAGCAACCGAGGAAATCGAGGCAATCCAGAAGAAGCTCCAGACGGCGCGCAGTGAGGAGCGTCGTAAGTTGCAAGCCGCGCTGGATGCAACCCAGAGCCGGCTGGACGTTTTGCAGGCGGGATTGGCTACTCTTCGGCAGTTGGTTGAATTTATGCGGGCGTTCGCAGGTCACGAGACCGGAGATTTGGCATCGAGTATCGACGACCTCGCACGAACTGTTCCCGACGTGAGCAGCCCGGCGGCTCTAGTATCACAAACCCAGAATTCGGCCCCTTCTTTGCCTACTAAACCGGGCGACTCGGGAATCCTCGCCCTCAGCTCAGAGGTATCAGCGCTGGGAAGAAAACTCGGCCTACTGGATGACGATATCCTTCGAACCGACAAGCTGAGGCAATCTTCCGATAATCTCCGCGCTCCGTTGCTTCCTTCCATGGTCAAACGTTTTCAGGCCAGCGCTGGCAACGATCTTCAGGCGAACGACCTCCGCGAACTGCAACAGCAAAAAGCTCGACTAGATGAGCTTGCAGCCTTGGTCAAGGTACTCTCTCCGGCGATCGTGGCCTTGGATAAGCAAAGCGTATTGCTCGCAGCATACACATCGCACTTGAAGGCTTGGCGTGCCGCCGTAATCACCGAAGATAAGAAAACATGGAAGGCCTTGATCTCACGACTTGTCGGTGCTGCTGTATTGATTGGTGCGCTTGTGATGATCGGCGCGGTTGTGCGCAGAGCCACGCGGCGCCATGTGCACGACGCTGATCGCCGTCACATCATTCTGGTGATTCAGAGAGTTGTCCTTTGGTTCACTATCGTAGTCGTCGCCGCATTTGCCTTCGCGTCCGACTTAACCTCTTCGGCTACTTTCTTTGGGCTTCTGGCGGCAGGTGTTGCGGTTGCGCTTCAAAGTGTCATCATTGCCGCTCTTGGTTACTTCTTGCTGGTTGGAAGGCGCGGAATAAGGATCGGAGACCGGGTGGAGATTTCGGGAGTGATTGGGGATGTGACCGATATCGGTTGGCTCCAATTTCAGCTAAGAGAGGTCGACAGCGGAACCCAGCAGCCTACGGGACGCGTGGTCACCTTTTCGAATTCCTTTGTGTTTCTATCACCGGCTACGGGTCTATCTAGGGTCAATCGAAAGGACCTGAAGCAAGGGCAGTTGGAAGTTGCCGTAAAAGCACAATAGTCCTAGAGAAGGCGAAACTCTCTTCGCTCATCTCGACCACCCTAATACAGACTGCCACGATCAGAGCCGAACAAGTTCGGACTTTCATAAATTTTCTCCTTCAAAAGAAATTTTGCATTAACGTTCTTGAGCTCTCTCGCGTCGCTAGTCGTTGCAGGGCCGTGCCAGGAAAAATGTTTGCGCAACTTGCTGACACAACACGGTCTTCACGAGCAAAAGGCGCGCCCGGACAAGCACAGTGAAATCAAGATCGCGAATATGAACGCGAGATAGCTCAGCGCATGCGCCGGGCAGCATGGCTTGGGAGCCGGGACCCGGCGTTTCTCGTCGCCCGATTCGCCCATTCCCATTCGGCAAGCCAGTTTCTGCGGCATCTCCCTTCACATTGGAATTCAGACATACGTGACCCGCACTGTGGACAGACCAAGTTGATGATCGACGAGATGATGCTCGTGTTCGATTCGCCCGGTAATGTGTCAACGGTTCTCATAATCGCTCTCCTATCCAGAGATCCAACAAACAGCACGAGGGGCAGACACGGGCCACAAACAACGGAAATGTGCCGCGCGGGTCTTCTACGCTCTCGGGCGCTCCGAACTGGTTGGCTGCGGAGTCCGTCTCGGCCTTATGGCTGCCGCCTCGCTGAACAGTGAGGGTGCACGTGCAATGCCAATGCCGACTTAATGAATGAAAGCCGATAACGAAGCCATTCCTACGTGCGCTGCATGTCGAATGTCACAACTATTGCCCTGCGTTAGGCATGTGTGCCCGGATCTGGTCGCCACTTGGGCGCAACCTGCGCGCTGAGCGGCGCATCCAGAACCGGACGCCCTTGCAAAGACATGAAACGCCAACTCGCTGAGACTTTACCTAGCGTGTCGACTATTGGCATCTAGATTGCGTTCCAACGCGGATGTTAAGGACAAGCTCCTGTCTTGGCGAACAGTTGGTCTCTGGCGATTGATTGCGGAGCCAAAGGAGCAAATAGGAGGAGTGAATCATGCGGAAGCTAATCGCTGTAATCTCTCTGTGTCTGCTGACATTTCCAGCTCTCTGCCAGTCGACATCGAAGTATGAAGTGGGCACCATCACGGAGGTCAAGCCACATCAGGCTGCAGCTCATGGTAGCCCTGATGTCTCCAGCTATGACGTTTCCGTCAAGGTGGGCGACACGATTTATCTAGTGCTCTACACACCGTCCCTAGGCGAGATCACCCCGCAATATGCCGCAGGACGCGAGTTGCTCGTGCTGGTGGGGAAAAACACAATTACCTACAACGACATATTAGGCCGGTCGTTTGACGTGCCGATAGAAAGCCAGAAACCTGCTACCGAACCTAAACACTCGAAATAGCTCGCGCTGCCGCCGTCAGAGGCATGGCTCGAGCGCACACGGAACCGGCACGCTCGCTGGTTCGGCGGCAATTTTGATGGAAGAGCTACAAACATCGTTCGAAGACGCTAATTAGCATCCGGATCGATACGATGTGCAACTCGCACGAGGAGCCACCGATGAAGTCTCGACAGATTCTTATTGCGATTCTGATTCTCGCCACAATGTGGCACAGTGCTGCCGCCCAGCCCAAGAGAAAGAAGACCCAGGTGGAGGCGCCTCCGCTGGAGAGCATTCTGGCGGGCAGCGGCATGCAGTCCAACCCTCTTACATCCGATTTGATTGCGCTCAAGCCGGAAATGCCCTTGGGGCCACAGGACGTTCTCAAGTCATACGAAATCGCGATGAGCTTGGTGGCGGACAAGACATCGAGCGATTTCGCGGTAATCGTGCAGGCTCAACAAATAAATCAAATTACCCGCGAACAGGCGGAATATCTTTTGCAGCAAAGATATCAGGTGGCAATGATGCAGTATCAGGTGCTTATCGCCCTTCACGAGGTTCTGAAACATGACATGGACGAAGCAGCACAGCAAGCGAAGAGTTCGCTGAAAACGGCAAGCTCCGATACGGTTCTGATGGTCCCTATTCCCGGCTCCGCTTCTGCACGCAGATGACATCGAAATTCCAGCTAGAGAAATCAACTGAGAGTGATGGGGGTGTCGCCCTGGACTCGGGGAAGCCTTCACCCGCACAGATGCTATCTGTTCTGTCGCATGGCCTACCGTCTCTCCATCGATACGCGTATAGACTTTTGGGAAATAAAGATGATGCCGAAGATGCGGTACAGGATGCGCTGTTGGCAGCTTTTAAGCATTTGAACCAATTCAGAGGCCAGGCGCAACTTTCCACGTGGCTGACCGCTATTGTTATCAATTGTGCAAGAATGCAATTGCGCAAACGGTCACGCCATCTCCACGTATCGCTGGATTCACGAATCGGAGAAGAGCAGGAATATTCACTCTCCGATATTTTGGTGGACTGCCGGCCCAATCCCGAGGATGAGTACCATAAGTCTTGGCTGAATGCGCGCTTGAAAGAGTCAGCAGCTAGACTGTCGCCGACTTTGCGGAGAACCTTTCACCTGCGGTATGTGGATCATCTTTCGGTCTGCGAAACCGCTCGCGTTCTGGGAGTTCCCATCGGAACGGTGAAAGCGCAGACAGCCCGGGCACGAGCTAAACTGCTGAAAGTGATGCGAGGACTGCTCCACCAGGGCCCAGCGGGACGAAAATCCTGCTCGCCCAGGCGTCCACACCAGAACAATCCAGCCGTGCCGCAATCAAACCGGAGGCCGCGTCTTTTTATTCCCTCACAGCGACGACTTCTGGCGGCACCATAACGCGATGACACCACGAGGAAAGAAATTTGTCAGAGCGCCAAGAGAAGAGCAATACGGAACAGCAGCAGTATTCGAAAAGCTCTACGGCAACAAGTAGGTTCTGCTGCAACCGAAACCTGAGAGCTGACAGCTAAATCGCCATCACTCCAACTCCCTTCTCAATCTTGCCCGGATCGACCATTACGATCGCGTCCCGCGGAGCGAGAGCATAAACTCTAAACAATGTCGTGACTGGTCACCGTTCCACCAAATCTCGGTAGGAGATCAACTCTACCCCTTGCCGCGCCAGAATCTCCCGAGCTCTCGGCGAGGTCAATACATGCAATTCGACTTCCCGTGACTCTCGCAGTCGCGTCTTGGCTGATTGCAGATCAGAGTCGTTGTAGCCAGGGTGGCAGACGAACTCCCAGGTCCCCTCAGGAACACTGGTTGCGATCGCCGTGAACAACGTCTCGTTCAAAATCCCGGTGACTTCAATTCCTAAGGTTCCATCGGGCGTTACAAAGCCTTCCAGCCGCACGGCCTTCTGGAATTTTCCCGCAAAGGTTCCCAATACTCTCATCTCCGCCCAGCGTGTCCAGAGATTCGGTCGCTTCAGGAGTTCACTCAATCGCAAAGGAAGGCGCGGGCCGAACGGATTCCGGACGGCTCGCACGCCGCACTCGGCAGCGGCCAGCAACAGAGGGCGCAACACCTTCGGGAAAATATGGGTGTGCTTGTGCGTGTCGAGGTGTGACACGCACACTCCCGCGGCCTGCACTCTTCGGATTTGCGCCGTTGCCTCGGCGGCAATCTCAGTCGCGTCATGCTGCCCCGTCAACGCCCGAGCGGCGAATGCTTTCAGGTCGTCACGAAATCGCCCTGATTGCGTCAATGAATGAACTTTTGCCGGCGGTAGAACCGGCTCGCCATTGATCAACACCACGTGGCAGCCAATACTCAGCTTCGGAAACTGCTTCGCGAGTTCCTTGGCCTCGCAAAATGCCGGACCGTTGGCCATCAATGTGGCGGACGTGACGACTCCATCCGTGTGCGCCTTAACAATGGCCCGATTTACGCCCGATGTTAATCCGAAATCGTCCGCATTAACGATGAGGCGCCGCACGCAGCCAGTCTAGCAGGAGGGACTTCGCACTTGTTGCGGTTTGGCCGGTTCGCAGCCCCCTACAGCCGAACCCACCCCACAGTTGAGGTGTCCGAGATTCATGAGGACTTCGGTTGGAAATGCCTCCGCGCCGCGAAGGCAGCCTGTTGCGAAAAGAATCTCGGGAGCACGGTGTTCTGCGCGTCGGGCTTAAAGGCTCAGCATTCGAAACACCGGTTAGAACCGTCAGCTTTCACTCGTGCCACCCGTGAGGCCAGAATGGATCGGTCATGGGGCTAAATACACCCTTAGATTCTTGCGATGCTACGTTGAGTCGATGCTCGGGCCGACCTCATGAGGTCACCTATCCGCAGAGCTGACCTCATCTGCCCACATACGGTCACTGTCCTTATCAAGTGCCTGAGTTAGGGCACCGAAAGATTTACAAACTAGCGATTTTCACCAACTTAGAAGTGGTCGCGTCCGGCACTCGGATTGCGATTCCGAGTATCGATCCGGAATTCCCTCGACGGCGTACGAGCATAAACATTGTGCGGGAAGGAACCTGATTCCGTGCTGAGCAACAACAGCGAAAGTGTCGAGAAGTCGGGAATGAACATCGTCGCCGACGAGAATAGTGCATTGGCATCCTTGTACGGCCGCATTGATATCGATTCCTCTCCAGCAGTGCGCGACCAGCTTATCGCCCTTTTGCACGCGCCACATCCGAGGACAGTGAGCATTGACTTGTCGGGCGTCACCCATATCGACAGTTCCGGCGTTGCCACTCTGATTGAAGCGTTAAAGATCGCACGGAACTGTAAAACCGAGCTTAGGCTGCAGGGATTGCATGATCGCTTACATCGCCTGTTTGAGGCGACGGGCATTCTATCCCTGTTCAATGAGGGCATTCGGAGATGAACCACTCTGGGTTGCGCGGCGGTTTGATGACCAATTTTCTCGAAATTGCCGGCAAAGAGACTCTCAGTCAACTCGACTATGTTGGGAGCCTGAACATTCAATTGTGGGCCACCGTGCGCGGGATGCGCGCGGCTTTGCCCCTAGTTGGAAATCGACATCGGTGGCGTGCAGCTGTTCACCAAATGCTGGAGATCGGGGTTGACGCGCTCCCGATGGTTGCCCTGATGGCTATGTGCAGCGGATTCATCCTGGCCATGCAAGGAGCATCTGAGCTGCGGCGGTTCGGGGCTTTGCATTTCGTCATCGATCTGGTCGCGGTCGGCTTCACACGCGAACTTGGTCCGCTGCTGACTGCAATCGCGGTCAGCGGACGCTCGGGGTCTGCATTTGCCGCCGAGATCGGCACCATGAAGGTCACTGAAGAGATCGATGCCCTTAAGGTCATGGCCTTCGAACCGGTGGAGTTCGTGTTAGCGCCAAAGTACCTGGCGGCACTGGTGGCAGTTCCGTGTCTCAGTGTCGTCTCCGCCCTCTTCGGCATTCTCGCCGGGGGGCTATTTATGTTCTTCAGCACGCACCTTGGTCTCCTGCTCTATTTCCGATACGTGCTGACCTCAATTGAGTTGCGGGATGTGGTTGCCGGGATGATCAAGAGTTTGGCATTCGCCACCATCATTGCTCACGTGGGATGCCTGGAAGGACTTCGAGTACGCGGCGGGCCCGACGCAGTGGGCCGCTCGACAACTTCGGCGGTCGTGCGATCAACGTTCCTGGTCATCATCGCCGATGCGATATTCACCACTATCTTTTACTTCGTGGGGAAAACCTAAATGGCCATAATTTCCGTCCGCGATCTGGTAGTGGAATACGGTGGCCGTCGTGTACTCGATGGTTTGAACCTTGACATCGAGCCAGGCCAGATCACGGTTCTGCTGGGAGGCAGCGGTTCAGGAAAGAGCACACTGTTGCGGCAAATTCTTGGTCTCGAGCATCCGAAGTCGGGCAGCGTCTCGATCAAAGGCACAGACATCACGCGCTGCTCACAGGCGGATTTGAAGAAGGTCCGGCGCTCGATTGGAGTGGCCTTTCAAAGCGCGGCGTTGTTCAATTCGCTGTCGCTCGAAGACAATGTCGCACTCACCTTGCGGGAGCACACTGCACTCGCTCCTTCAATCATCGACCTGATCGTTTGGTTGAAGTTGGCGGTGGTGGGCCTGGCAGACTTCGGCAAACTGCACCCGCAGGAACTCTCGGGAGGCATGAAGAAGCGGGCGGCGGTTGCGCGTGCTCTTGCAATGGATCCGGAGATCTTAGTGCTGGACGAGCCCTCGGCAGGCCTTGACCCTATCGTGGCGGCAGAACTGGATGAACTCATTTTGTTTCTCAAGGAGACGTTTCAGATCACGGCTCTTGTTGTCACCCATGAGCTGGAGAGCGCTTTCCGGATCGCCGACCGGATTGCAATGCTATTCAATGGAAAGTTACTCGCGGTCGGTACTAAAGACGAGATTCGGACAAACCAACATCCCCGCGTGCGGCAGTTCCTGAACCGTGTACCGGAGAGCTCGGTGCATAGGTCGGCATTGGCCTCCTATCTGGAACGGTACGTGCAAAGTCAGGAGGCAAAACCATGACCACCGAAGCAAAGGTCGGTGCGTTCGTCCTCAGTTGTTTCGGGGTGCTCGCGTTCACTGTGATTTACCTGTTGAACGCGCAGTACAGTGGCGGCACCGTGCAATATCGGACTTATTTGCGATACGCCGGAGGGCTTGAGCCCGGAGCTTCCGTGCTGTATGGAGGCATGAACGTGGGCAAAGTTACAACCGTGCGACCCTGGGCCGCGGATCCAACCCGAATCGAGATTCTGCTTGAAGTCAAGAAGGACACTCCGCTGAATGAGAAATCAGTGGCCAAGCTAGGCTTCGTCAGCGTGATGAACAGCGCGGCCTTGTCGATCACAACGGGCACTATTGATGCCAAGCGTCTTCCTCCAGACTCAACCGTCGCCTCGCGAGAAGCGGCCAGCCTGGATGAGATTGCCGGGAAACTGGCAACGGTTGCGGACAGCGCAAATACGCTGATCACGCAGGCACAGGGAGAACTCAAAGATATTAGCGGCAACGTGAACCATCTGCTTGCCAACCTGGACACGATGACCGGACCACGAAATCAGAAAAAGGTCCAAGCCATTCTGGACAACATCGATCGATTGGTGGCGGACGAGCGCCCAAAGATTGATCGTCTTACAGACCAACTGGCCAGGGTTAGCGAGCATGCGGATGACACCATTCAGAACGTGAATGGCACGGTGACGGATTTGCGCGCTCCCATGCGAAGAGATCTGGCTGAATTACAGACAACGCTGGAAGAGGCCAAAAGCTTGCTGCAGTCCATGCAGATCATCGTGAGGGCTAACGATTACAAGATCAATGACACGGTTGAGAATCTTCGCGAGGCGACCGACAACCTCAATCAGTTCACGAACTCGCTGAAACAGCGTCCGTGGAGCTTGGTTAGAGTGAAACAACCCGAGGACCACCAGGTTCCGAAATAAGCGGTCGGTCAGGAGAGGAGAATCGACATGAAGAAAAGTGTGACAGCACTTGCATTGATGGCGGCGCTTTTGCCCGCTCTGGCTGGCTGCGGTAGGGTAAGATACCCCGCGTATTACACGCTTAATTTGCCGTCCCCTCCGGATCCGCCGGCCCCGGAAAACGTCCGAACCTCAATAGCAGTGCGAGAATTCCAATCGCCCGGTTATCTGCGGCAAGGGCCCATCGTGTACCGGACAACGCCGGAGGAAGTCGGCTTCTACGAATACCACCGGTGGGCGGCAGACCCCCGTATGCTTGTGACCAGCGCAGTCATCGTCCATCTGCGCGCCGTCGGTCAGTTCTCCACGGTCTCTATGTATGACGGCCGTCCGAACAACGACTACGTTTTCAGCGGCAGGTTGGAAAAGCTGGAAGAGGTGGATTACCAAGCGGGGGTCAAGGTCGAGGTTGCAATCTCTGCACAAATCACCAAGGTTGCGACCGGTGCAACGGTCTGGAGCAATGCTGTTTCCGAAACTCGACCGGTGTCCCAACGAAACGTACCCGGGGTCGTGTCGCAGATGAATCGGACTATGGAGCTAGCCATCAACAAACTACTATCTACAGTTCCACAGTCGCTGGGGAGTGAACGATAGGAATTTCAAGTGGAACCCGGAGGCCGCCGAGGTTAGACGGTCGTCCGGAATCATCCGGATCTCGATTGCAGCGGGAACATGGTTAGCAGATACTTGAAGGCACAAAATCAGGGCGCAGCAAAACGGCGAGCGTTTCTAGCGTTCGCGAAATGCGTTACACGAGCGGTTTTGCAGACATAGTGCTGCGACCGAGGTTTGGTTAGTTAGATCCTCCGGCCAATAGATTGCAGTCCTGTACGACGACCAGGTTGCTCGCATCTGTAAACTGAGAATTGCGGAGAGCTCACGTGCCATGACCATCACCGAAGATCGATATCGAATGCTGCTGGGTGCATCCACTGCCCTAGCCGATCAACCCACGGTAAAAGCCGTCCTGCAAAGCCTGCGAGGTGTTCTAGCCAGCACTTCAAAATTGCACGGGGTAGAACTCTTCGTGCTGAGCGATGATGGCGAAGGTCTGTATAGCTTCGAATTTGATCGAGACCCGGACGCTCCCGCAATTAAACGCGGAGCTAAGTTGTTACGCGTTGGTCTGGTGGCGCAAGCGCTAGACGAACAGAAGCCGGTGTTTATCCCGGACTTGTCGGCGGCAATGTTGGAACATCCTGATCTGGCGTCTTTTGCAGCCGAAGTTGCCGGACGAAGCACCTACTTGTTCCCAGTGTCGACCGCGCAAAGACGCTACGGAATTCTCTCAACGCCAAAGTTGCAGGGCCAGCAATTTGCCCCCGAAGACATCGAGATGCTCAGTGCCTTGGCCTCTCACGTTGCGGTCGCGCTCGAGTGCGCGCTGGCAAGAGACACCGCAGAGCTTTACCACCGAGAGGTCGTGAATCAGCGAGATCAGCTCAGCTTGTTGCTGGAAATAAACAACCATATTGTCAGTAAGCTGGAAGCGGATGACTTGTTTCAGGCTGTAGCAGGGTCGATGCGCAAGCACTGGGGCAACGACCTCACGTCATTGTGGCTCCTTAACAAGCAGTCGGGCAGTTTGGAACGTAGATTTCTCGATTTCCCGAGTGGAAAGGGCTTTCTCGAGAAGGTTGTTGTCGTCGAGCCCACGAAGCTATGGAGCGAATGGTCTCACCTCCGCACGCCACAGTATTACTCGACAACGGAAGCAGATATACCTGCGTCCCTGCGCGAAGCGTCCCGAGCTGAATCCCTCCTCTCGGCCGTCCTGGTGCCACTTTTTGGCGCCGATGGCCCGCTGGGTCTGTTGACCATGTGCAGCCGTAAGGCGAATGGATTTAACCAGGCGGACCGCGACCTTCTGGCGCAGATCGGCACACAGACATCTCTGGTCCTCGAAAATGCTCTGGCCTACGGACGGCTCCGAGCGTCGCGCGACGATCTGGAAGAGCAGCGGCTTTACCTTGAGTCGGAAATTGAATCTGAATTCAACTTCGAAGACATAGTCGGCAAGAGTGCCGCTATACGTAAAGTGCTTGACCAGGTCACAATCGTTGCTCCAACCAGTTCCACCGTGTTACTGCACGGCGAGACCGGTACGGGCAAGGAGCTGGTGGCCCGAGCGCTTCATAATCTCAGCCCGCGGCGGGAGCGGACATTTGTCCGCCTGAACTGTGCGGCCATTCCTTCGGGTCTGGTGGAAAGTGAACTGTTCGGCCACGAAAAGGGCGCTTTCACCGGGGCGCTCATCCAGAAGCGAGGCCGGTTTGAGCTGGCGGATCGCGGCACTCTGTTTCTCGACGAGATCGGCGACATTACTATGGATTTGCAGCCAAAGCTTCTGCGTGCCCTGCAGGAGCAGGAGTTCGAACGCCTCGGAAGTACCAAAACCATCCACGTTGATGTTCGTCTGATTGCGGCCACACATCGGGATCTGGAAAGCATGATCCGCAACAATCAGTTTCGCGAGGACCTTTTTTACAGGTTGCGGGTGTTTCCGATCGAAATCCCGCCGCTGCGCGAACGGCGCGAAGACATTCAACTCCTGGTCCACTTTTTTGTATCACGCCTCTCCCGGCGTATGCAAAAGCGCATCCGGTCTGTCCCGAAACCCGCGATGGAGGCTCTGGTGAATGCCGATTGGCCAGGAAATATCCGCGAGCTGGAGAACTTCATTGAGCGCTGCGTGATACTGACGCAAGGGGACGAACTGAATGTGCCACGAGCAGAGCTGAACAGATCCGCTGGCCGCACTGTAGTTGCGGCATCGTCCACGTTCGAGCAGGCAGAGCGGCAGGCAATCCTGGATGCTTTGAAAGGCACGTCCGGAAGAATAGCCGGCCAAGGCGGAGCCGCGGAGCGCCTCGGACTTAAGAGAACTACGCTGCAGAACAAGATGCGAAGGCTAAGTATCACGCGCGCTGATTATTCGGCCTGATGGCATACGGTCGCCCGCCAGCATACCGGCAAGTCAAAGGCGCTCGTGTGGCCGCTCAGTTCATCCCTAGTGCGTTGTTTCTTGCGCACTTAATCAGAGTCGCGTTTCGGCGATAGATATGCTCTTTCCTCAGTGCCCCGCTCTGAGAGCTACACAAAGGGGACTAAACAATCACAGAGGAACTCATAAATGAAGAAGTTGATCGAACTGGCAATTATTCTCGTTCTTTTTGGAATCTCATCCTGGGCTCAGGAAGTAAGAATCAAGTGACGGTTCAAGGCTCCGGTTTCTTCAACAAGCAGATCCAGCGGGACCACCAACGAGCCAACGAACTCTGGCGGCGTGATGGCCGGATACCGATTTAACCTCAAGAACTGGCTCGCGGTCGAAGAGGATTACGATTATTTCAGAAATGGTCAGAAGTTGACCAGCAGCGGCACCACATTCATACCGATGAATGTTCACGCTTCGACTGGTACTGCCATTTGTGAAGCTTCCTTCCTTCAAAATGCCCTTCAACATACCTGGCGTCAAGATCGTGTCTTCATTCGTGCTCGCTGGAGGCGGAGCCATGTTCTTCGATCCACGTGGAGGATCTGTAAGTGACGAGCAGACCCGAGGTGCCTTCGTTTATGGCGGAGGATTCGATGTGCCGATGTCAAAACATTTCCTCCTGCGCGCACAATATCGCGGGTTCGTCTATAAGACTCCCGATTTCGAGATGACCAGCCTCAAGGTCGATAAGTACACTCATTCCGCTGTGCCCTCCGCCGGCCTGGTATTTACGTTCTAGCCCGGTCCGGGCTCCTCTCTGCTTTCCGCTCTTCAAGGCAGCTGCTTCGGCCGCCTTGAATTTTAGCCCGTACCAAGGGCTGCCCTCATGCTGGCAGTGCCCGTTATTAAGGGCGGCATACCCGCGAAAAAGTCTTTAGTGTCAATACGTTGCGCTAAGAGTCCTTGGCAAAACAGATGCAAGGATGACTATAGCCATCCATTTGAGGCTGCTAGGGAATGTAGAGGGTCCATGATGCTACGTGTCGAAACGAAACGATTAGACGGTGCTTTGATTTGTCGGCTCGAAGGCCGATTCACAGGCGAGGGAGCTGAGGAAGTCCGCAGGCTGGTCACGCGCTGCGATAGCAAACTGGAATTAGTTGTCGATCTTACGGACGTGATGTTTATCGACGCCATCGGGGAAGAGGTACTGTTGTTTGTCAAGAGGCTCGGAGCTCAGTTCGTTGCCGAGACTTCGTATTCTCGGGACGTTTGCGAACGGCTTCAGCTCCCTTTTATTGGCAACCTTAAGTCGAACCTGCAAGTGCCAGTTAATTCGGACGGAAACGGGCATCGTCCTCGCCGCCGATGATCAAGCACACCGAACAGGCCATCGAGCACGGTGTCGGGTAATTGCACGACAGGAAATTGGCATTCGAGGCCCGATTGGCAGGTTCTCCTACACAAATCAATTCTGGTTTGCTTTAAACTGAGATCTCTGCCCACGAATATTGCCACTTCGTCCCAAAACAACTCCAGTGCCCACATACGGTCACGGTTTACTCCGCCTGCGTCATCGGCTAGGGCTATTTGTTCTCTAAACTCAACCACTTGCGCAGTGGATGGGTTTGGCATCAACCTTGCCTAAGTCCAAACGTGATTGCAAAGCCACAAAGGAAGCCATTCATGATGGGCGCAGCAAGCAGGACTCTTCCGGAGCCTCCGCCTCGTGAATACGTCGGCCGAGTTTTCAGCCAACATCGCGAAGAGCTGGAGTGGCTGGCGAATTTCCTCACAGGCAACGAAAAAATAGCAGAGGCATGCGTTGTCGACGCCTGCGCCCAGGCAGAATTGGAAAATCCCGGTCTTCAGGAATGGCCTTCCACATGGGCCTCGATGTCTACGATCCGCTCCGCAGCGCAAATCCAGCAACAACGGATTGCTCAACTTTCCTCCGCATACATGCAATCTGGCTGCATTCACGGAGAACACACGGTCTTGTCCTCTGATTGGTGTGAAGTTCTGCTGGAGGAATCGAGCGTAGTTTGCGCCAGACTCGATATCTTCTGTCGCTTTGCTTTGGTGATCTGCGGACTGGAGAAGCGCTCCGCGAATGAGGCTGCGCTTCTGCTTGGCGTCGATCCGGCTAGTGTGGAAGGCGCATATTGCGCTGCGATTAAGTCTCTAGAGGTGATCAGCTGCGAGCAGTTCCAGCGGCATAATGACTCTACAGCTGTGTACAACTGATAGTGGCCCCCGATCACAATTGGGCACGGTTGTGGGCCGGTACGCATCAGGGTTTGGGCATTTCGGAGTCAACCAGCTCCGCTGCCCGTGATGCCCGCGAACGCTTTCAGTCTTGCCACCAGGCGATGCCGGCGAGCTTGAATGGGGAGCGCTCGCGGGCATTCTGTTCTCCTCATCTCCTCAACCTTTTAGAAAGCTGTTCAATGTGCAGCCCTAACCACGACGGGCTCGATTGGTTTCGCCATTGGTTCCGATTTCTCCCATTGCCCTCGACCCGGAACAAAGCGTGACTATCTAAATCCCCCGCCATCCGCGGATACCTCGATTCCGAGTGTGAACTTATCTTCAGAGTGTCACCCCGGAACAGGATTCTCATCATTCTCGGAGTGTGTTGAACGCTCGCCACTGCGGCGAAGTGCCCGCATAAGGGCAGCGCGCGTCGACCAGATATGGGCATTCTTCATCGTTCTTAGACACCCGCACTTCGGATTCAAGAACTTGCAAGGAAGTCCAGGTTGGTACGGAACCTGCAATCTTGGTGCACACGAGCGACAAAACGATTCGCTCAATTTCAAAGTGCCATCAGGCCTCAGCCGAACTTCCAGGTAGAAGAATGATGAAATCGAACCATCTCGCACTGCTTCTTACAATTCTCGTCTTTGCATCACCGCTTGGGTCGTTTGCCCAGCAGGGTGCGCAAGACGTCCCACTTCTTACGCTTGACGACGCAGTCACCATTGCACTGTCGAACAATCGGCTCGTGAAGAACTCAACGTTGGAAGCGCAAAAGTATGACTTCCAGGTGAGCACGATGCGCAGCAAGCGGCTGCCACATTTTCAATTTGCCGCACTTGGTGGCGAATTGCTGCAGCCGTTTGATTTCACCTTTGCGAAGGGGGTTTTCGGGACGTATCCAGGGGTTGGGCCCATTCCTTCAACAAATGCCAAGGTTCACACGCCAGCACAGTTGACCGCCTACTTAACTGGCAGCATGGATGTGCCTCTGTCGCAGCAGTACAAAATCGGGCTGGGAATTCGCGCCACAGAACTTGGGCGCGAGATCGCTAAAGAAGACGTTCGCGCAGAGAGGCAGAAGCTCGCGGCCGAAGTGCGAAGTGCATACGTCGAGCTAGTAGCGACTCAAGCCGCTGTGGATGCAGCGGGGGAAGCAGTAAAGACGCTGCAAGAGGCGCAGCGAGTTACGCTGCGTTACATCGCAGAGAAAACCGTGCTCAAGGGAGATGCGTTGGAGGTCGACGCGCGTTTGGCCAAGACGCAGTATGACTTGTCGGTTGCGGAGAATGGACTTGCCACACAGCACGAGCACCTTAATCAACTCTTGGCACGGGATCTTGCCACCCCTTTTCGCGTTGATTTTATCCCTGAGGAGAACGCGACTACTCTGAGTCTGGAGGAGGCGCGCCAGCAGGCGTCAGAGAATCGGCCCGAGATCCGCCAGGCTCACCTCAAGGAAAAACAAGCCGACTACGACCGCCGCATCGCCAAAGCCGAATACATCCCGGACCTCGGTATTGCAGTTAGCTACATGGGGATTCAGAACGTGCAAGTCCTTCCGACGAACGTTGGTGTGGCCGGCTTTGCGTTGACCTGGGAACCATTCGATTGGGGACGCCGCCGCAATCAAGTACGCGAAAAATCCAACACCCTGGCGCAAGCGCACAACGGTGCACAAGAGGCAGAATCGCAAGTCGGGGTTGAAGTCGCGGCGAAGTACCGCAACTGGAAACAGGCTTCATTGCTACTGAAGGCTACCCGCACCGGTCACGAAGCCGCAGCCGAAGAATTCCGCGTCACCAGCAATAGATACAACGAACAATCCGCACTGGTCAAAGACCTTCTGCAGGCTCAAGCTCGAAGTTCGGAAACCGCTTTTCAGTATCAGCAGGCGCTCTCTTCTTATTGGAGTTCCCTGGCAGATTTGCGCCGCGCGATGGGAGAGGAATAAACGTGAGAACCACAATCGCAATTTTTTCATTGATGCTCGTCATGGCCGGCTGTAGCTCGAATAAGCCACTCAATCAACCCCCACAGGGGGTCCAGGCTCAAGCCATTGAGAAGCAAGCCGGCTTCAGCGCCGACGGCTTGCGTTTCTCGGCGGTAGTGACGCCCGATTCGGAAGTTCCCCTGGCATTCAGAATTCCCGGGTACGTCATTTCGCTAAAACAAATGCGCGGCCAGGATGGCAGGATGCGCGATGTTGCGGAAGGAGATCGGGTCAGCCGGGGAGCCGTGCTCGTCCGCATCCGATCTTCTGAATACGAGGACAAGGTACGACAGGCATCCTCGCAAGCGGCGGCCGCCGATGCTGTCGCACAGAAAGCCAAACTCGACTTCGATCGGGCTACGCATCTGTATGACACTCAGAGCCTTACGAAGCCCGACTTCGATTCGGCTCGCGCGCAACACGATGCCAGCGAGGAGCAATTGAAGTCCGCGCGGGCGCTGACGAGCGAGGCGGAAATCGCTCTGCGGGACACCTCCCTGATTGCGCCCTTCGACGGCGACATCGTGAAGAAAGCCGTCGAACTCGGCGCGTTCGTCGGACCTGGCGTCCCCGCATTCGCGCTCGCCAAAACCGATACCGTCAAGATTGTCGTTGGGGTACCCGATACGGTTGTCCGCTCCGTAAAGGTCGGCCAGCCCGTAGATGTTGCCATCGACGCGTTCCCCACCCGCACATTTCATGCGCGAATCAGTCGCATGTCATCGGCGGCGGACACGATTACGCGTAATTTCGAGGTCGAAGTCGCTATCCCGAATCACGATCACTTGCTGCGGGTGGGCATGATTGGCTCCTTGCAATTCGCGAATGTCGACGGCGCAAGTCAGGTCTCGGCGCTGCTTGTGCCACTTTCCGCAGTCGTGCAAGCGAAAGACGGGAAATATGGCGTGTTCGTCGTCTCCAACTCGAGTGCCGGAGAAGTCGCTCGCCTCCACAGCGTAGACATCGGCGCGGTCAATGGCAGTGAAATCACCGTAGTCAGCGGGCTGCAAAGCGAAGACCGCATCATCACCACCGGCGCCAATCTGCTTAAAGATGGGCAACCCGTAGAGGTCCTTCAATGAAATCCGAGAACCCCAATAACAGTCGTAACGTCGCACGATTCTTTGTCAACAATCGGCAGATTGCCTGGGTCGCATTGTTCGCAACTCTGGCGTGGGGCGTGTTCGGTTACATGAACATGCCCAAGCGCAAGGACCCCGACATTCCTGTGCGCATCGCGCTGGCAATCACCCCCTGGCCCGGTATCTCGGCAGATAAGGTTGAGCAGTTGGTCACGCGGAAGGTCGAGCAAGCTGTCACTGGAAACAGCAAGGTGGACCGTGTGGAATCCACCACACAGGACAACATTTCTGTTGTGCAAGTCAGGCTGTTGGACAACATCAAGAACACCCAGCAGGAATTCCAGGACATTGGACAACGACTGAACCAGATCACGGACCTTCCCGACGGTGCGGGACCTGTTACCTGGATCAGCGATTTCGGAGACACGGCAGCGCTGATGCTGACGATAGCCAGTCCGACAGTCCCAGACCTTGAAATCGCGTTGCGTGCCCGCGGTGTGCGGGATGCGATTGAGAAGGGGCGCCAAGGAGTTACGAGTGGACGTGTGACCGTTCTCTACTGCTACCCAGCATCAGTCTCACCTGCTGTCATTGAACGTCCATTTGTGATCCTCTCTGCTCAGGCCCAGCAAGATGGATTCGCGCGTGATGTCCGTTCCGTGTCCGAAGGAAGCTGTTCCGGAATCGATTTTGCGACGGCGAAGTCAGATGACGAAATTCGCGCGTATGGACAGCGGTTCATTGAGAAACGGCTGCAAGAATACGACTTTCATCCCGACGCGTGGGGTCCGATTATCATTCGCGATCCTCAAGCCACCAAGGAACGCATCGCAGAAGTGGCTAACAACCGGTATTCGTATCGGCAACTGGATGATTTCACCGATCTGATCCAACGCACTCTGCAACGTGTACCCGAGGTAGCGAAGGTCCAGCGCGCCGGCGTTCTGCCGGAAGAGATTTATCTGGAGTACTCGGATAGCCGGCTGGCCGCCCTTAAGTTGCAGCCTACAAAGATCAAAGACCTCCTCAGCACTCGAAATGTAACCGCTCCTGGAGGTATTGTCCAAACCCAATCGCGAAACGTCTTAATTGACGCAACCGCCGAGTTCAAAAGCACGAAGGATATTGGCAATGTGCTCCTGGCATCGTCGTCTACCGGGGCGCCACTTTACTTGCGCGATGTGGTGGACATATCGCGCGCATATCAGACACCAACACGCTACTTGAACTACCTGACGTCGCGCGAGCCGAACGGGAGTTGGCAGCGGAACCGTGCCATCACCCTGGCGGTGCAAATGCGATCAGGAGAACAGATCTTCAAATTCGGCGCGGCGGTAGACAAGGCTCTAGCCAATGTACGCCCGCAACTTCCTGCCGACCTTAGTGTGGCTCGCACGTCGGACCAACCGAGGCAGGTGAAGGAGCTTGTCAGTCTATTAATGGGCAGTCTCTACGAGGCCATTGTCCTCGTCGTAATCGTCGCCCTGGTCGGATTCTGGGACTGGCGTGCGGCCATGCTGATGGCAGCTTCCATCCCGCTGACGCTGGCGATGACCTTCGGTATCGTTCACGTTCTTGGCATTGACATTCAACAAGTTTCGATCGCGACTTTGATCATCGCGCTCGGGCTGTTGGTCGATATGCCGGTCGTTGCAGGGGACGCGATCAAGCGCGAGTTGGGCTCCGGCTCCCCGCGCGACCTCGCATCCTGGATGGGACCGACCAAATTGGCGAAGGCAATCGTGTTCGCCACCATCACGAACATCGTCGCCTACCTGCCGTTCCTGATGTTGACCGGCGACACGGGCTTTTTCCTTTACAGCCTGCCGGTTGTGATGACGTGCACGCTGATCGCCTCCGTCATTGTTTCTTTCACCTTTATGCCATTGATTGCGTATTACCTGATCAAACCGCCCAAGCAGCTGGAGCCGCCGATGTCGGAACGACGACAGCACGGTTTCCCGGCACTCTATTATCGGGTAGGTGACTTTGCGCTCAGACATCGTTGGGCTACGTTCGCCGGATCCCTTATCGTTCTCGTGTTGGGCGGAGTGTTTTTCTCGATGCTGAAGCCGCAGTTCTTCCCCAAGGACCTCTCCTACCTGTCTTACGTGGATGTCTGGCTTCCACCCGACGCCCCGCTGGGTGCAACGGACGCGGTCGCACAACGAGCGGAAACTGTCATTCGGCAAGAGTCTGAACGCTTTGGAAACGAACATCATCAGAAAGACATTCTGAAATCAGTGACCACATTTGTCGGCGGCGGCGGTCCCAGATTCTGGTTCTCGGTCGACCCCGAGCGACAACAGCTGAATTATGCGCAAATCCTCGTCGAGGTCGCTGACAAGCACTTTACCAACGAACTGGTTGGGCCGCTGCAGACGGCGCTGAGCCGCGAGGTCCCAGGTGCCCGGGTCGATGTGCGGCAGCTCGAAACCGGCAAGCCCGTTGGCATTCCCGTTTCCATTCGAATTTCAGGTCCGGAAATGGACGTTCTACACCGTCTCTCTGGCGATCTCCAGGCAGTCTTTCGGGCGCAAGCAAATGCGACTCGGGTGCGAGACGACTGGGGAGAGCCTGCGATGAATGTCCGGCTGAAGGTTGACCCCGACCGCGCCAACCTTTCCGGGATCACGAATCTGGACATAGCCCTCTCATCCGCTGCGGCGGAGAGTGGATTACCTGTGTCAACCTACAGGGAAGCTGACAAACAAATCCCCATCGCCGTTCGTTTGCGGATGGAGGAACGCGCTGGACTCTCTGACATTCAAAATGCGTACGTATATTCTCTGACGAGCAATCAACGCGTTCCTCTGAGGCAGGTGTCGAACGTCACGACGGAAATGGCGGTATCGAAAATCAAGCGCCGCAATCAATTCCGGACGGTTACGGTATCCGCGTTCCCGATCCCGGGTGTTTTACCGTCTCAAGTGCTCATGCCGCTGCTGCCGAAAATCAAGGAGTTCCAGAAGAACTTGCCTCCCGGCTATTTCCTCGAAATCGGAGGCGAATATGACGAACAGCAGAAAGGTTTCAAGGAACTTAGCGTGGTCATGGCGATCTCGGTGGTGCTGATCTACATTGCGTTGGTTGTGCAGTTCCGAAGTGCCGTCAAGCCGCTTCTGGTCTTCGCTGCAATCCCATACGGAATGACAGGCGCTCTCGCGGGCCTGGTGATCATGGGTCAGCCTTTCGGATTTATGGGGTTCTTGGGAGTCGCAAGCCTGGTCGGCGTGATCGTCAGTCACGTCATCGTTCTGTTCGACTTCATCGAAGAAGCGCACGAGAGAGGGGAGCCTTTACGAGAAGCTCTGCTCGATGCCGGCATCGTGCGATTGCGCCCGGTGATGATCACGGTCGGAGCGACTGTGCTTGGGCTCATACCCTTGGCCATTCACGGGGGACCCCTTTGGGAACCTCTCTGCTACGCCCAGATTGGTGGTCTCACGATCGCGACGTTTGTGACGCTACTGCTTGTCCCGGTGATCTATTCCATCTTTGTGTTGGATCTGAAGCTGATTAAGTGGGAGACTTCTGCAGCAGCCGAGCCGGCGACAGCTGAACTAACGACCGCAGAGTTTCATTGCTCGCATTAGCCATGGGAAATAATTGTTCATCGAGGAGATCGTCATGATTACTTGCATCAGCGCCGCCAGCCTATTCTCAGAGCTGAAAACTAGAATTGAAACCCGCCAAGCGCGGGTAGGCGTGATAGGTCTCGGTTACGTGGGCCTGCCGCTTGCTTTGCTCTACACCGAAGCGAAGTTTCGAGTAACGGGTTTCGACATCGACCAGCATAAGGTCGCAACTCTCACCTCGGGTGGATCCTACATTTGTCGAATTGCACCTACAGAGATCCAGGCGGCGCGCTCGCAAGGTTTCTGTGCGACCGCAGAGTTTTCGAGCCTGACCGAAATGGATGCCATCATCATCTGTGTGCCCACACCTCTGGACGAATATCGAGAGCCTGATCTCAGTTTTATTACCGATACCGCTAGGGCCATAGCACCGCATTTGCGTGCCGGTCAATTGGTTGTCCTTGAGAGCACGACCTATCCTGGCACCACGGAGGAAGTGCTTATTCCAATCTTGGACGAAGGCAATGGCTGCGGTTTGAAGGCCGCCCGCGACGCAACGGCTAACGGAGAGGATGAGTTTTTTGTCGCCTTTTCTCCGGAACGAGAGGATCCAGGCAATGACAGCATCGCGCGTCGTGACATCCCGAAAGTCGTAGGAGGCCTGAATTCCCAGGCCTCAGAGCTGGCCGCGACGTTATATGGTGCAATCTTCAACCGAGTCGTTCCAGTCTCCTCGCCGGCAGTCGCCGAGATGACTAAGCTGCTGGAAAACATTTACCGCTGCGTGAACATCGCCCTGGTCAATGAATTGAAGCTTTTGTCATTGCGCATGGGATTGGATATTTGGGAAGTCATCGAGGCTGCCTCGACCAAGCCATTCGGCTTTCAACCCTTCTACCCTGGCCCGGGCCTCGGCGGACACTGTATCCCCGTCGATCCGTATTATCTGTCATGGAAGGCGAAGGCGTGGGATTTCCAGACACGCTTCATCGAACTGGCCGGAGAGATCAACAGTGCCATGCCCTATCACGTGGTCTCATCCGTCAGCAGGGCTCTGAGTCAACAACGGAAAGCTCTTAACGGTGCCAAAGTACTGGTGCTGGGGGTGGCCTACAAGAAAGACATCGATGACCTGCGCGAGTCTCCGGCCCTGACCATTATTGAGCTGCTGCAGAAGGATGGCGCTCAAGTCAGCTACAACGATCCCTATTTTCCGTTTATCGGCAAAGGGCGCCATTACGATCTGCAGATGAAATGCGTACCCGTGGACGACGTCTCCAAATACGACTGTGTGCTGATCGTCACAGATCATTCGGATTACGATTACGCCTGGATCGCGCAGCACGCATCCTTGCTGGTGGATACCCGCAACGCGACGAGAGGTATTCACGGCGCCAACATTGTGCGCTGTTAAAAGGATCGCTTCCGATTGCCGCCATGGAGGAAGACTCGATCGTAACAACGGCAAAGTAGAGGATCAGGTGATAAGGCGAACGAATTGGAACACGTGGATTGTGATGTACAGCTTAATCGGGTTAGTGGCTGGGGTGCTTTTCGTCGAGCACCATATCCGTGGATTGATGGTCCACTCGGGCGGGTTTAAATGAAGGAAGTCGACACAACAGCAATTTGCGCTCTCGGCAAAGCCGAAACAAAAAACCGCGTAAAAACGATTTAGCGTCTCGCACCACTATTCATCCAGGAGCGATCTCGAACAATGACTCTGCTTCAACAAGCTGGTGCGGCCGTTCTTCTCGTATTGATTACAGTATGCTTGCAATGTGCTGGCGTCGCCGCGCTTATAACTTGGTTAAGAAGTATTGCCGCAAGGGGCCTTCACGACCTTCGGATGTTCCACTCTGCCGCGCTGGTCATGCAAACTACGGTTGCGGTTATCGTTCTGCACGGAATCGTTATTCTGCTGTGGGCGAGTTGCTATCGCGGGCTTTGCTTTCCATCCTGGGAATCCGCATTCTACTTCTCGGCGAGCAGTTATACTACGGTCGGATATGGCGATGTGGTCCTCCCGCTCAAATGGCACCTGTTGGGCCCTTTAGAGAGTATGGTGGGCATGCTGATGTCCGGAATCTCCGTCGGGCTTCTATTCGCGGTGATCACCCATCTTGTCGAAGGCGAGTCACGATCTCGTCTACCACTTGGCTCCGAACCCGTGGCTGCGGATCACACCGGTCTCTGAGAAAGGCGAAGCTGTTACTTCGTTCGGTCCCGGTCGAACGTCATAACCTAAAAAACAGTTAACTGTAAGTACGGGACTGGAAGCCTGGCAAACCACATCATAGGTAGTGGCAAGATCCACGTGCGAGATTATTCCGATGTGGGCCGAATCATGGAGCCCCATAATAATAAGGTCCGCTCGCAGTTCGTCAGCAGTTTCGAGAATCTTCTCGCTTACCGGCCGCCCTGATTCGAATTCCGCGTACAACTCGGGTTTCAGGTCGAGCCCGGCATTGTCGGCGAGTTCTGTCAAGCGCTGCAGGGTTCTCATGCGCGCATCCTCTTGCCAGTCCGTCAGAGCTTCGTCGGTGATCGATGATGTGGTTGGAATGATACTCAAAAAAGCGAGTTTGGCTCCAAACTGATTGGCAGCCGCAATGGCTTGCGGCAAGCCGTGGAGAGATGCGGGTCCGAAGTCTGTCGCAAACAGAAATGTACGCTGCGTCGAGGACGTTTCAAACCAGGGGCGGTCATCGGAGCGCGGCCCAAAGGTCAAGACCGGACAATACGCTTGACGGAAAATCTGTTCTGCAATGGAGCCGAAAAACAGCTTGCCTATGCCGTGTCGTCCGTGTGTGCCTACGACGAGGAGATCGGCGCTCTCTTGTCGGATGATTTCTCGCAGTTCCGGCCACAGTTCACCCTGCCGCGTGACGAACTTATGTTGAATGCCCTTGAGAGCCCCGGATCGAATCAGCGAGTCTTCCAACTCCGCGGCTTCTCGCGAAACTGCCTCTTCACAAGCGGCAATGGCACCAGGACCCGCCATAGTCAGACCCAGGGACGACACTACGTGTGCCAAGCAAAACTTCGACTCATAGAACCGAGCGAGAGCCAGAGAATAGCGCAGCGCCTTTTCAGAAGGCTCAGAGAAATCTGTTGCGATCAATATCGACCGTGGTTTCAGAGCCGCTGCGATGAGTGACATGGTGAATTAAACGCCGCTCTTGTCGTCCTACGAACCGTCGGATGAGGTGCGGGTGACTTGATCCATAACTGCTTGGGGAGAGCTGGGATCAAGTGCAGCGCACCCCTGCTTCACCGACGGACCTGGCGTGCGCACATGAACTTGCTACAGTTTGCATGCAATGTGCCAATCGAGACCGACGGTATGTCCCTGTAGCGCCACAATGTCTGCGGTCTTTGTCGCTCGAGCCTCTGCCCAGATTAAGGCACTGCCCAAGGCAGGGCATGCCTATGGTGGAGAGAAGTGCAGAGAACATACAGAAAAGGGCTTGGTTGCAGGGACGATTGGATTGGCAAGCCATCTGCACTGCTAGTTCTGGAAGCACTCATCCGGAGTAGTGTTGGTTAAACACGGTGAAGTCGGATAGGATTCGACCTTTCAGGCTCAGCAGGCGCAATGAACGTACTGGTTCTAAACTCGGGAAGTTCCACCCTGAAATTTCAAGTGATTGCCACAGACCTTGAACGGATCGCTCAAGATAAAGACGACCGAATCAGCCGGGGCGATGTCGAGGGCATAGGAGGAGAGGCAATCATTCGCATCAAGTACCGCAACCAGCCAAGGCAGACTCTCACAGAGCCGTTGCGAGATGTGGCCGCTGCACTCGAATACCTGATTCGCTACATCGCTTCGAATCGATCAGGAGTATCTGAAATCAAGAGTGCTGTTGACGTAAATGCGGTAGGACACCGAGTGGTGCATGGCGGTGAGATGTTCAAAGATTCTGCCCTGATTGACGACTCGGTTTTGAAGGGGATTGAGGATTGCATCGATCTGGCCCCACTTCACAATCCAAACAACATCAAAGGTATCCGGGCAGCCCGCGAATTATTCGGCAAAGACATTCCCCAAGTGGCAGTGTTCGACACTTCCTTTCATCATTCGCTTCCCGAGCAAGCCTACCTGTATGCCATTCCGTATCATTTTTACCAGCGGCACCGCATCCGGCGGTACGGATTCCATGGTACCTCTCATCGCTACGTCGCTTTCCGCTATCGCGCAATGCGAGGACTGACGCGCGAACAAACCAACATTATCACGCTCCATCTAGGCAACGGCTGCTCGGCAGCCGCAATAAAAGGTGGATGTTCCATCGATACTTCGATGGGGCTAACGCCGCTTGAAGGTCTAGTCATGGGCACGCGCTCAGGAGACGTCGATCCCGCTGTGGTCAGCGCCATCGCCAGAAAAGAGGGGCTATCCGCCTTCGAGGTGGACAGGTTGCTCAACACGCAATCCGGCTTGCTCGGCATTTCTGGGCTCACGAATGACATGCGCGAATTGCTGGCGGAGTTGAAAGAGCATGAAGACCGCCGGGTCCGTCTGGGTATCGAAATCTTCTGTTATCGGGCGAGAAAATACATCGGCGCATATCTGGCTGCGATGGGCGGAGCTGACGCAGTTGTTTTCACAGGCGGCATCGGAGAAAATTCGCCGGACGTTCGTGCAAGAATTTGTGCGGGGATGGAGTGGGCAGAACTTTGCCTCGACCCGGCGAAGAATCAGGAGATGGTTGGTCGCGAAGGCAAGATATCAACGGAAGACTCCAAGTTGCTCGCATATGCCGTCCCGACTGATGAGGAGCTCCTCATAGCCCGGGACACTGTGCGAGTTATCTTAGGCGTGCCGCACCCGTCGTAACGCTGCGACTGTACATATATGTGGCCGATACAGAGTTGCGAGACAATGAAACTTAATCAGTTCTGCTAATTTTTCAAACGACCGCACCATCGCTTAGTTTGGGCGACAATTGAAGGATGGATCCATGTCCAGTGCGCTGGAAAAGAAACAAGCGGCAACACAGTTGAGCGGGTCCAGGATTTCACCGCTGGCCGGGAAACCCGCTCCAAGGGAAATGCTTATGGACCTGGCAACCATGCTCTCATTGGCGGAGTGAAAGCAGTGGCGAAGTCTGGCTGGTTTGCCGCGCGGCCCTCCGGCACTGAAAACGTTTAGATCTATGCTGAAACCTTCAAAAACGAGTCAAATCTGAATTGTGATCATTAGCGAAGCTCAGGAGATCGTTAGCAACGCTCTCGGTCAATCCTGAGCTGAGAGGAAACCATCATGGAAGTCAACGAAATGGCAGCGGAGGAATGCAAGGTGGTTCTTGAGCATGCTTCTCTGGGCCGGCTGGGCTGCTCGTATGAGAACCAGCCGTACGTAGTTCCGATTTATTTTGCCTACGATAGCGGATACCTGTACGTTTTCTCGACCTTTGGGCAGAAGATAAAGTGGATGCGTGCGAATCCCAAAGTGTGTGTCCAAACGGACCAGGCACAGAATCAGAGCGAGTGGATCAGCGTCATCGTCAACGGAGAATATGAGGAATTACCTGGGCCGCAATATACAGCCGAGCGTAAACATGCGAGTTCACTGCTCGCAAAGCGCAGTTATTGGTGGCTTAATGCACTGGGTGAGCGGCAAATGAGAGTGGGCGATAAATCAATCGAACCGCTCTTTTTTCGCATTCAGATCCACTCGATGTCGGGGTTGCGTGCTACTGATGAAAAGGAAAGGCGTGGGTAACTGCTGATGACGCGCCATCCTGCAACAAAGTGTTGAAGGCGTTCGCTTCCAGAAGGTCGAGAGATCGCACCACCACATCTGCCGGCAAAAGCTTGCAATTCTGGCGTACGCCGATGCTTTTCATTCCGGCAGAGCGGGCGGCTTCGACGCCGTGCTGCGCGTCTTCTACAACGATGCAATGCTCGGGGGCGACACCCAATTTGGTGGCGGCGATGAGGAACACTTCAGGGTCAGGCTTGCCACGGTGTACATCCTCACCGGACACGATAGCTTGAAAGCACCAGCTAGCGTGTAGGACATCGAGGATCGTTTCTATGTTGGCGCGAGGAGCCGCCGGTGCAATCGCTTGTTCCCAGCCTTTTCGGTGCAGCAGGTTTACCCACTCCAAGGCTCCAGGGAGCGGCGCAATGCCGTGCTCGCGCACATGTTGCCGATAGAGCGCTTCTTTGGTGTTACCGATGCTCTGGATCAATTCGGGCGTAGCCTTTTCGCCGAGCCATTGCCGGAGAATAGAGTCGTTGCGCTGTCCGAAGGTCGCCAGGAATTGTCCGTGGGTGACCGGGAAGCCTTCGCGGGACATACTATCGCGCCAGGCCTGCCAATGATACCCGGCAGAGTCGACCAGGGTCCCATCCATGTCCCAGAGGACTGCTCGATTCATGGCCATGAGAGTCCCGTAGAGACTTGGGTGAGGATCTCCGGCGTCCGCATTGACCTTGTGAAGTTCAACCTAGGTAGTCCGTCTTTCACCCGATCGTTTCAGCTACCCGAGCCAGGGCGAACTGCTGGAGGTGCTGGGCATCGCTGTTGAACTTGCGAATGCCTTCCGCTAACTTTTCCGTGGCCATCGCGTCCTCGTTGTGCATCCAGCGAAAGGTCATTTCCTCCAGGCGCAATCTAGGTTCTTTGCTCTCTCGGGTCTTCACCTGATCGAGTTCGCGCTTCACAGTACCTTCCGTGTTTTCGAGTTGATTCAGAAGCTCCGGGCTGATGGTGAGCAAATCGCACCCCGCCAAACGAACGATCTGGTTGACATTCCGGAAGCTTGCTCCCATCACTTGCGTCTTGTAACCGAACTTCTTGTAGTAGTTGTAAATGCGCGTCACGGATGCGACACCCGGATCCTGGTCGCGAGCTATCTCTGCTCCGCCGTGCTCTTTCCTGTACCAATCGTAAATCCGGCCTACGAAGGGAGAGATGAGAGTGACGCCCGCTTGGGCGCAAGCCACCGCTTGGGCAAAGCTGAACAGAAGCGTCAAATTGCAGTGGATGCCTTCCAATTCAAGGACTTCCGCTGCCCGGATACCTTCCCAGGTGCTCGCAATCTTGATCAGAATTCGATCCCGCGAAAAACCTTTCTCTTCGTAGAGAGAAATGAGCTTTCGCGCCCTTGCAAGAGTACCGGCCGTATCGAAACTCAGGCTGGCTGGAACCTCGGTGGAAACCCGACCCGGTATCACGTTGAGAATCTCCGACCCGAATAGCACGAAGAGTCGATCGATAAACTCTTCAGCCATGCGCTGCTGAGTGCCGCCCACCTCCGAAGCTACCTCGGTTGCTTCTTCGACCAGATGACGATAAGCAGGCATCTGTGCGGCTTGGAAAAGAAGTGAGGGATTCGTCGTCGCATCCTGTGGGCGATGCTGCGCAATCGCCTCGATATCGCCCGTGTCGGCTACTACAGTGGTGTATTGTCTCAAGGACTCAAGTAACGTCATTGTTGGCTCCTACCGTTTCATTTCACTGTTCCTTTGGAGTTGGATCCGAGGCTTCGCTTGCGATGAGAACCGCCGGAACGCCGTAGACAACAGTCGGATTGGTGCGAATCGCACTGACTTTGGCAAGGCGACGACGGTGCCGTTCCGCTCCACTGAACTTCGCGGCAAGGAAACTTTTTACGCAGTTCCAGGCAAAGGCAATACCTGTCGTCAGACCGCCGAGGCAAAGGATGTTCATATCGTCGTCCTCCACGCCCTGTCGAGCTGAAAAATCATCGTGACAGACTGCCGCGCGTACCCCTTCAATCTTATTGGCTGCAATGGACGCCCCTATGCCACTGCCACAGAGCAGGACACCGCGTTCGACGACTCCCGCTGCGACGGCGCGGGCAAGCGGAATGGCAAAGTCTGGATAGTCGTCGTCCCTGTCGTACAACAAATTGCCGAAGTCGACAACCTGGTGGCCTCTTGCGCCGAGCAAGATGTAGATCTTCTGTTTCATTTCGTATCCGCCATGATCGGCGTGCTATGCCGACTCTCATCTTTTCACCTCAGATTCTGTTGCAGTGCGATCTGGCTTTTGGCCGCGGCAACGACTCTCTCCACGGTGAAGCCAAATTTCTTTAGCAGTTGCTTTAATGGCGCTGAAGCCCCGAAGGTTTCGATACAGAGACTGTGTCCGTGCGTCCCGGTGTACTTCGACCATCCAAAATCGGACGCTTCCTCAACCGAAACACGGGCCCTCACGTTCGGAGGGAAAACTGACTCGCGATAGCACTTGTCCTGATCGTCGAACAATTCCCATGAGGGCATACTTACCACTCGCGCTCTCACTCCATCCAGCGTGAGTTGCTCGTAAGCCTCAACGCAGAGAGAGACCTCGCTGCCGGTTGCGATCAGGATCACTTCAGGATCGCCGTTGGGAGGATCTGCAAGGACGTAGGCGCCGCGGGCCAGCCCCGATGCAGCGGCATACTTCGTGCGGTCAATCGTTGGCACGGCCTGACGAGTGAGCACCAGCACTGCCGGCTCGTGGTGCAGCTGAAGGATCATCTTCCAGGCCTCTCTTACTTCATTGGCATCGGCCGGTCTAATCACAATCAGGCCGGGCATAGAGCGCATATGGGCAAGGTGCTCGATAGGCTGATGCGTTGGACCGTCCTCGCCCACACCGATAGAATCATGGGTGAAAATGTAAACGACCGGCAGCTCCATCAAAGCACTCAGGCGCATGGCGCCGCGCATGTAGTCCGTGAAAATAAAGAAACCCGACCCAAAGGGCCGGGCCTTCACCAGACTCAGGCCGTTCAAGATCGCACCCATGGCGTGTTCACGAATGCCAAAATGAAAATTGCGGCCTGCATAGTTTTGGGATGAGAAGTCACCAGCATCGTCAAAGACCAGGCGAGTTTTGGTAGAAGGCCCGAGGTCTGCGGACCCGCCGATAAGCCAGGGGATGTTCTTGGCGGCCGCGTTCTGCACCTTGGCTGAAGATTCGCGTGTCGCTAAGCCCTTCGGGTCCGCGGGGAACTCCGGCAGATCGAGCGCCCAGTTTTCCGGCAGCTGCCGATGCTGCATGCGGCAAAGTTCCTCGCCCAGTTCCGGATACCTCTTGCGATAATCGGCGATTCGCGCGAACCACTCATCACGTAAGTTCCTTCCACGTCTCCCAATGCCTTGCTGGAAGTGGTGGTAAACAGCGTCCGGCACATAAAATTTCGCGTCTTCGGGCCAGCCGTAATTCCGCTTGGCAAGACGGACCTCTTCTTCGCCTAAGGGTTCGCCATGAGCGCCGCTTGTGTCCTGTTTATGCGGTGCCCCGTATCCGATGTGACTGTCGACAATAATCAGCGTGGGGCGATCTTTGGTGTTTTGAAAGGTTCGGAATGCGCGAGCCAAACTCTCAAGGTCGTTCGCATCGCCAACGCGCGTTACATTCCACCCGTAAGCAAGAAAGCGTGTCGCAACGTCTTCGGTGAACGCAAGGGCGGTATTGCCCTCAATCGTGATGTGGTTATTATCGTAAATCCAACAGAGATTAGAGAGCCGCCAATGGCCAGCCAGCGAGGCTGCCTCGCTAGAGATGCCTTCCATCATGCAGCCATCCCCGCAGAGCGCGTACACATTGAAATCAAAAAGATCTTCAAAGCCGGATCGGTGATAACGAGCGGACAACCACTGGCGGGCAGCGGCCATTCCGACACTGGTTGCGACTCCTTGCCCCAAAGGACCGGTTGTGGTTTCCACCCCGGAGGTCCAGCGGTACTCAGGATGTCCCGGACAGCGGCTGTTTAATTGGCGAAATGCTTTGAGGGCATCGAGCGGGACCGAGAGTTCGCCCAACGTTTCGTAGTCTTTACTCACCGCCCGGACTCCGCTCAAGTGGAGCAAGGAATAGAGCAACGTCGATGCGTGTCCGATGGAAAGCACGAAGCGATCACGGTTCGGCCATACCGGATCGTGTGGATCGAAGCGCAGGAACTGTTGCCATAAACAGTAAGCAACTGGCGCCATCGCCATCGGAGTTCCCGGATGGCCTGAGTTCGCTGCCTGAACGGCGTCCATTGAGAGCGTGCGGATGGCGTTGACACAGAGTTGATCCAGGTCTTGGCCAACCGGGGAAAGGGAGGGCGCCACTGCTGAGTTCATTTAAATCCTTTGGGCTCGGGCATGGACCTTCTGCAGGTTGCACTCATTGGGCCAAACGGGAATCACGGCATTTTTCGTGGATACCAGAATTTTCGTCGCGTAGGTTCTTCCATCAATGCCCACATTGAGGCACTGCCCTGGGCAGGGCACCCCGAATACAGGCTGGCTCCTGGAACATAAGCGAAATCAGCGCCTTTAAGCGGAGATCCCGATTGGCAATCCATCTGCTGTTCCTCAATGTCCAGGTACGTAAATCGACTGGACATGGGGAGAGCGACATGGGAGCCGGTAACTCAGTTATTGAATGTGCGCTGATGGGGATCCAGCAGACGCACAAACCGAAGAAGGCGAGGAGATGGAGAAGGATCCTCAAGCAGGCGCGCAAGGGCGGTACCGCGCCCAGACTGCAGTCTCTCGTTCAGGTCTCTCTCCGATTTTTCGCAGCTCTGCTTGGGCTTGGCCTACTGAGCTACTTGGTGTTTCGAACCGGGCCAGGGGTCGTGTGGAGACAACTCCAGACCGTCGGCTGGGGTCTGGCTCTGATCATCATTCTGGGAGGGTTCTCTCAGTTCATCAAGACGTGCGCCTGGAGACAGGCGTTTACTTGCGACATTGGTCAACTTTCGTGGTCCCGCAGCTTTGTCGCGCAATTGATCTCGGACGGGATCGGACAATTTGGTGTCGCTGGAAAGGTGGTTGGCGAGGGGACGCGCATATCGCTGTTAGGTCGCACAGTGCCCCTATCCAATGCATTATCAGCCGGCGCCATTGACGGGGGACTGCATAGCTTCAGCGCCGTAGTGGTAACGCTCTTGGGCATCTCAGCCATTCTAATGATTGGCCCTGTTTCTGTTAGGTGGCGAGTGTATGCAGTTCTGCTAATTGCTGTGCTGGTG
>Ga0210395_10000388_pt1 | contig 34574 bp, 18 predicted proteins | sample IncBWH4OmetaG_FD_150861 | JGI IMG/M metagenome (GOLD analysis project Ga0210395, IMG submission 150861) | Forest soil microbial communities from Barre Woods Harvard Forest LTER site, Petersham, Massachusetts, United States - Inc-BW-H-4-O ... | reverse complement strand
ATTCCGTCGCTTCCGGGGGACGGATAGATGCGCTCCGGCAGGACCACCTGGCCATCGTTGACGAAAACCTCCAAGCTGGAGCGGTCCAGAAAGACATGGAGCTTTACTAGCGAGCTCTGCCGCAAAACCGCTTTGTGGCGACCAGAAAATTCCGGCGCAAAGGCAACTTGTCCAGACCGGGTCCGATCCACGAACACTTCCCTGGTTGTTGAGCTGATTCCCAAAACGGTTTCTTCTGCCCCGCCTTTGCGCAGGCGGAATCCTATCTCTTTTGCGTCCCCGGGAGCGAGCTGTGCTTCGATTTCCAGCGTTTCTCCGCGGAGACTTGCCATGCGCACCGCCTCGCTCGCCATCAGAACGGAAACGCCTGAGAGTTCCAGCAGCTCTCGTTCGCGCAGCCTTATCGTTTCGGCAATGGGTTTTTGCACCAGCGCGATACCATCCGGAAATTGCCGAAGACTCAGCTCCCGCGGCAACGACTGAGCCCCGCGCCAAGCCGCAGTAGGTTCGCGGTTCGCGTATTGCCAATTGCTGATCCATCCCATCCATATTCTGCGGCCATCCTGCGGAGGAAGATCAGAGAACGAATTCGTCGCGTAGAAATCCTTGCCGTAGTCGGCCCAAAGTTCTCGCCCGGCCGGAGTTTCATCCACAAAATGCGTTCCGTCGAAGCTGCCCACAAAATATCGCGTGCCGGTGCCGCCTGCCGGAGCGCCGGGGTTGCGATTTACGACCAGCACCCACTTTTTGTTCTTGGGATTGCCGTCCACAGCCAACTCGAAAAGATCGGGGCACTCCCATTGCCCTTTCTCCTGGGCCGCTGCTTCAAAAGAACCGCGGAGAACCCAGGTCTTTAAATCCTGCGAGTCAAAGAACACGGCTTTTCTCTCATCCGCGAGGACCGCCACCATCACCCATTTCTTCCGGGCCTCATCCCAAAATACTTTGGGGTCACGAAAGTCGGGCTGTTTCAGGTCCGCAATCGGATTGCCTTCATAATTTGTCCACGTACGGCCCCGGTTGTTGCTAAAGGCGAGATGTTGTTTTTGTGAGTCGGTCCCCGCGGCGGTATAAATCGCAATCAAACAAGAAGGATCAGCCGCGCGGTCGCCCGCGCACAATCCGCTGGCATTGTGCCAATCCACAATGGCGCTGCCCGAATAAATCATGTATTGCCCCGGCACTTCGGGAATAGCCACGGGCAGATTTTTCCAATGCAGCATGTCCGTGCTGATCGCGTGGCCCCAGCTCATGTGGCCCCATTCCGTCCCCTGCGGATTGTATTGGTAGAAGAGATGGTATTCACCCTGGTAGTAGACCAGCCCATTCGGATCATTCATGAAATTTTTCGGCGGAGTGAAATGAAATTGTGGCCGCCACGGTTCGTTGTAGGTTTGTTGCGCAAGTAGCGCCGGCGCGATTACCAGGAAAAGCGGTGCGCAGAAAATCCCACGATCCCAAACGCCGCGATGACGCGCCAGTTTCGGACTTGATCTTCTCGCCATTCTATAACTGCTCCCCAGCTTTAGGTTCAAGCTCCGCTCTTGTTAGGCCCAAAAGCACTCGAATATCTGACCGCCCCAGCGCCAAGCTTCGGAACTATCAACCTACGGTGGAGCACATCTTGGAGGATCCGCGCTCAAATAACGCGCTAGAGTGTTGGCAGCGGGCAAGTCGGGATTGAACTCCAGGACGCGCACAATATGCGCGTGTGCTTTGTCGTACTGTCCCAAAGTGCAGAAAACGCGGACCAGGTTCATTCCGATGGCGCTCTTCGCCGGGGCGCGCTCGAACGCACGCTCCCATAGAGAAACCGCGCGCTCCGCATGCCCGTCCTGCGCCTCGATTACGCCGAGATTTGTCGCTGCGTCGTTGTCGTAAGGATCGAGCTCAAGAGCGCGCTGGTAATGGCTCCGTGCGTCACGGAATCTTTGGCGTTTCTGCTCGAAGTAACCGATCGCGGATAGCAGCGCCGAGTCGTCTGGGTTTTCCTGGATGGCTTTCTGAAGCAGCTCCTCCGCTTGAGGAATAGCCGATTCCATTCCAGACTCGGCAAGAGAGGTCCACGCTAAGCCCAAGTCACGTGAATCTTCTTTCGCCGAATCAGGCGGGAAGCGGACCAAGAGCGGTGTGGAAGTCGGAGCGGGGCTCTGCAGGGGCACGGACGGAAGACGGAGGATGCGGTGGTCAGTCGCCTGGGTATGAGCGATCCGCGCGCTGTTGATGGCAGGCATGTGGCACTGCGCACAATTCGGCACGTCAGCATGGTGCTTGACCCCGAACTTGTCTCCATGGCATGCCAGGCACTTGCTCCGGTAAAACGAAACCTTTTCTTCCGAGTTCGGCGAGGAGTGGGGATCGTGGCAGCTGGTGCAAGTCATTGCATCGCCCGATTTTCGCTTGCAAACACTTTGGGCGAGCGCTTCAAACTGGCTGAAGGCGCCGAAGCCTTGCCGGCCATCGTCAGTGAGTTCAAAGTAGCTCACATACTTTGACAGCTCATCGCCAGGCTGAAAATCGTACAGATGCTTGCCAGGCCGCTCGATAGCAATATTTCCTTCCAAATGGCACTGCATGCAGATAGCCTGCCGGCGGCTGGCGGGGAGCTTCGAGGGATTGAGCATCGGAGTGTTTAGGCGGATGTGCGCCGCGCCTGGCCCATGACAACGTTCACATGTAATTCCCGAGTGGGCGAAAAGTGGCAACCCGTACTTGTTCTCTGTCCCTATCGCTGGCGTTTGCATGTTGCTGGTGTGGCAGCTGAGACACGAAGCTGCGGCGGGCAGGTTCATAGGGATGTGGCGGGCCGACTGGTATGCCGGAGCCATATCCCAGACGCGCTTCTGAGCGTACCAATTGATCGGAGATTCAAATACGAATCCGTCGTCAGAGAAAAGGTAGGTTCGTCCCCTGCTGCCCGAGCCGATGAAGTACAGCAACTCCCGTGTGCCGCGCACTGACGGATCGCCGGGGCGTTCGTAGTTGAGCCACGCCGCTCCCTTCTCAGCATAGACGCGATAATGAACACCGGAAGGGGCATGATCGAGCTCACCCGGAATCAACTCCTGGGTCGCGCGCCCACTCGCGCGTGCCATGGCGGTTTCCTGATAGCTCGCATAAATCTTGGAATGGCAGCCAGAACACGCCTCCATTCCCAGATAGCCCTTGGAATCAGCAACAACAGAATTGTTCTGGGAGGTTGCGGCTTTCCTGACCAAGGCGGGCAGCAGAAGCACAAGAAGTGCGAGGATTAGTTTTCTTTCGGCTACGAGGCGTTGTCGTATTCGATTTTTTTGCATCAGTAAGTCGATCGCACCCAGTTTATGCCGCGCCGCTCAGTCTTTCGCCCGCGTGCCGCAGGACATCACCCGCCGAAACCCGGGCTTCATTCCAGCACGAGTGCCATGGTGAACTCGCTCTCAGGGCTTCGAATTCTGGCTTTGCTCCAGTTGACCGGCCACCTTGAGCTCTCGCTCCGCCTCTTCGTTCTTACCTAAGTCGCGGTAAGCCTGGCCCAGCAGGTGGTGCGGTATGGGGTTGTTGGGATCCATCGCCAGCGCCCGCTGCAGCGCGCGCACGGCTAGTTCGGTCTCGCCTTTCTTTTCTAAGACCTTGCCAAGCAGGATGTACGGACCTGTCGATGTCGGGTCCAGCCAGATGGAGCGCTGCAGAAGCCGCTCCGCCTCATCGAATTTCTGCACGCGCGAATAGCCATCCGCAAGTTTGTAATACGCCGTGGCGCTACCAGGATTGATCTCCAGCTCTTTCCGGAACTCCCCGATGGCCTCGTCTATCTGGGAGTGATATAGGTACAACTCCCCAAGAAGCTGGTGCGCTAAAGGAAGTTTCGGATCGAGCGCCACGGCCTTATGCGCATACTCTTCCGCCACGGGTCCGAAATCCTGCCGCAGTAGCATGCGCGCCGTGAACAGGTAGCTGGCTGCGGACTCCGCAGGCACGTCGAACATTTTCGCAAATGCCTTGCGCGCGTTGGGATAGTCCTTCGTCTGGATGTAGCAAATCCCAAGGATGTACGCCGCATCGACATTCGCGCTGGGAAACCACCTCTGGACCCTTTCAAGCGCTGGAATCGCCTCCGCGGGCCGCCCAGAGAGGTAATAGGAAAGGCCCAGCAGTTGCTCCGCCTCTGCGTCCCCTGGATTTTCTTCCAGCGCTTTCTTCAAGGAAGCGATCGCGTTCAGATAATCACTTTTCTTGTAATACGCGGCACCCAGCTCATGGGCAAGCCCCTTCAGACGCGGATGCGTGGACTCCAATTGATGCAGCGAGGCGATAGCGTCGTCATAGTTTCCTTGCTGCGAAAGCCGCCTCGCCTCTTCGAATTCGGCTCCGGGGGGCTGGGCTTGAGCGGCGTGAGGAGAATCGATATCTGAAGAAGACTCGGCCGCTCGCGGCATTTCAGCGCCACGATTCGGCCAGCACGCGAGCAAACTCCCCGCGAGGGCAACGCGACACCAATAAACCTGAGCCATGGGGTCCGTTCCGATCCGACCAAAGCAAATTAGAACACAAAAAACGGGGAGCCCGTGAGGGCTCCCCGTCGGTTTGGGGTGTTGTTTTTTTGTCTTAGCGTCAGAAGATCACTCTCACGCCAAACTGCAGTTGGCGCATGCCAGACGGAGAGCCCGGGGAGTTATCGTTTTGGATGTTGGTGATCTGACCAGCGGTGCCGCCGCAATCGATGCAGGTATTGCCCTCGTTGGCGTCGAAGCCGAGCACGGGGTGGTTAAAGACGTTGTAGGCGTCGAAGCGGAACTGCGCTTTGACGCGCTCGGTGATGGTAAAGGTCTTCATCAACGACATGTCGTCGTAGAAGACGTGCGGCCCGCGATAAGAGTCAAAGCCGGCGTTACCGATTTGGCCGCACGCTGGAAGAGCGAAGGGCCCAGAGGTCGGTCGGGCAAATGTACATGAGTCAACGCCAGCGTTCGCAGCATTAACGGCACTCCCGTAGGAGAGCGGAGACACGGGAACAAACCAGTACAACGCTCCATTCACCTCCTGAGTGCCGGTCTTCAGTTTCTCACCGTTAATCACATCTGGACGGCAAGGTCCAGCATCCGCGATGGCGCCGCATTCCCCGATGCTTGGCGTCCATGGCAGACCGCCGCCCCAGGTCAAAGTGTTGCTGACTTGCCAGCCGCCAATTGCAAGATCCATCGCCCGGCCGGCGTTGCTCAGGAATTGTTTGCCTTTGCCAAAGGGGAGTTGATAAATAGTGTTGGCCACGAATTCGTTGTTCCTGTTGTCCGGGTTGGGACCGTATGCGAACGCTTTGTCCACGTCGTAATATCCTGAATCGTACGCGTAGGCTCGGGAGAAGGTGTAATGCGCAAGGAACTGCAGTCCGTAGCTCGTCCGCTTTTCTGCCTTTATTTGAAGTGCGTTGTAATTATTGTTGGCGTCGTTGCCAAAATAGTTGCCGACGCACCCTGAGCAACAAGGCGTGTAGCCTGTACCCGTGTATGGGAAGGAGTAAACACCGTTCAAGAAAAACTCGCGGCGCTCGTTTGGCGGTATGCTTGGAGTGAAGGACACCGAGCAAGTCGTTGGCGTTGAACAACTTACAGGAGCCGTACCGCTGCCGATCGCAGGGTCGTTCACGGTATAGGAAGGACCTGTTCCGGCAAACATGTGAGTTCCTTTGTTGCCGATGTAACTCACGGTGATGTTAAGAGTAGAGGTCACTTGGCGCTGAAGGGTGGCGTTCCATTGATCAATCGTTGGAAGCCTCTGAACCCTCGGACGGATATACGTGGAAGCTGTCCCGTCAGGCCCGAGCAGCGGCAAATAACCATTCGTATTCAAGTCGCTTATAAGATTCGCAAATGGGTATGCTGGCGGGCCGGTAGAAAGGTTGAAAACCGCGCTGCGATTATCAGAGTACGCAGAGTTAATGTTTGAGTCTGCGATCGATTGTGATGCGAGAACTGGAAGGTTTTGCGTGACAGCGTGGCCGAAATTGGAACCGAATACGCCAATGTCGAACCCGCGGCCGTACCCGATGCGTACAACGGTCTTGGGATCGAATTGATAAGCAAAGCTGACGCGTGGACCGAAGGCTTTGAACGTGTTCGCCACACCGCCGTTATCAGGAGTCCCGCCATAGCCAGCCACCAGCAGCTCACCGGTATTCAAGTCCGCAAAACCGGCGTTGCCTTTGGCGGTGACGGCCTCTGGATTGTAAATTTCCCAGCGCACGCCATAGGTCATGGTGAACCTCGGGCTGACTCGCCAGGTGTCTTGGATATAGGTGAATTCGCGCCACTGGTGGCCGATGGCTTGAACGTTGGGCGGGCTTACGAAACGCTGAAAGGAGGAAACATCACCGAGCAGCATCGTAGCCAAGCCCAGACCAAAACTTCCGGCGTCGCCTGTCCCGTACTGGTCGAAGTTCAGAATACCTGTGCGGCTGGAATCGCTGGGGATGCGAAGGTTCGTGGCGTAGCGAATGTCCGCGCCAAACTTAATGGTGTGATTTCCTCGAATCCGCGTCCAGTTATTTACAAACTGGATCTGACGTTCTCTTTCCGTCAACGGGCAGTTGCAACGTCCGATGTTCAGCCCGTCTCCGAACGCAGAAAGGCCGCCGTTTCCGCCACCGTTGCCGTTTTGCGTGAAATTGAACCCTGAAAGACCGCCGGTAGTTGGCGGACCCTGGATGCCGGGACCTGAGTTCAGGCCGGGGAACCCAAATCCGTCCATGGGGCTGGCAGATGCGTCGGAGTAATGGGTCAGCGGATTGTACTGAAACCATCCGATGCGGAAGTCAGTAAGCCAATTAGTGCCGAACGATTTCGTGAAGCCGCTTGCGAGGCTGTAGTCGTGGTTAATGGAAGAGCCATTCAAACCGCCAGGCCCAAAGCCGACACCCCCGAGGGCACCCAAGCCGCCAAGGCCCGACAAGTTGAAATAGTCAAGGCTGAAGCGCCCGAAAACCTGGAAGTTTCGCGGAGCGTTGTAGTCAATTCGAGTGTCAAATGAATACTGATTGTAGGGACCGCTGCCGGTTGAAACGAAGTTGTTGTTAACGCCGGTGGCGCTCGGAGTCGGAAACTCGGCGAGGAGCTTGCCCATCCCCGCCGAAATCATAGAGATGGGTATCATGTTATTCGCGAAGGCAGTGCGACCCGACCCGTCAGCTGGGTTCCCAGTGGCGGGATTATAGATTTGGCCGCTAGCAACCCCATTTACGGGCGAACCAAAGGCATTGAGATACTGGCTCAAATCGCAGAAGCCCGGCGTAGCGCTCGTGGCGTTCGTCGCGGGATTGCAAGTGCTTACCACTTCCGCAGTCGGAATGGTATAGAGATTTGTGATTCCCTGAATCTGTCGAGTGCCCTGATAATCTCCAAAGAAAAATAGTTTGTCCTTGAAGATCGGACCGCCAATCGAACCGCCATATTGCTTCCAGGTTGCAGCTGCGAGCGGCACGCCGGGCGCGTTAGTGAAGGGGTCGCGTGCCTCCTGGTCGCTATTGCGGTAATAGTAGAAACCCGTGCCGTGGAATTCATTGCTACCGGATTTGATCTGCACGCCAACCGTGCCGGCGACCGCTTTGCCCGATTCGGCGTCGTAATCTTGAAGCGCAATCTTGGATTCGCCGATGGCGTCGAGGTTGGGGTTCACCACGATAATGCCTAGGATGGCATCCTGGTTGTCGGTACCGTCGAGTTCGAAATTCGTACCAGAAAAGTGCTGTCCGTTGACAAAGATTTGGCCGCCACCCTGAGGGTTCTCAGTAGCTGCGTGGCTCCAACCCACGAGTTTTTGGCTGCCGGGTGAGAGCAGCTCGAAGTTAGTGAAGTTCCGATTGAGGACTGGCAAGTCTTCGATATACTTCTCGCTGAACTGGATGTCCACGTCGGCGCGGTCCGTTTGAAGTTGAGGAATCTCGCCCGTGACTTCGACGGTTTGCGTGACAGCGCCAACCTGCATCGCTGCGTCAACGCTCACGGAAGTGTCCGCGGAAACGGACACACTCGGAACATCGTAGGCTTTAAAACCAGTGGCCTCAATGTGTACTTTGTAAGTGTCGGGGATTAAGTGCGTAACAGCGTAGTTCCCGCTTTCATTCGTAGTCGTATCATAGGTAAAGCTTTTGGTCGTCGAAGTGACGGTGACTTTAGCCCCGACAACGGCATTGCCCTGCGGGTCCGTCACCGTTCCAATGATGCTTCCAAAAACCGCCTGCCCCGACACTTTTGGAGCATGCAACAAAAACACGCAAAACAGAACCGCCAAACCTAGAACTACGAGTCGTTTCGCCATGCCACCCCTCCTAGCAGATCCGTTTCCCATATCTCGAGAAGAGCGCTTCAAACCCAATCGCCGAACAGCTTGGACCCCGACTACGCCAACGACAAACTCGCCAAGCTTTGGTGGACTACCGATTTGGTTGAATATTACTCACGAAGGAAGGCTGAACCGAAACTCGCGACCGAACGAGCCCAGCTCAACCGCTAAAGGCACCCCCACAGCGAACATAAGGCACCCTCGACACGCGCCTCGCACTAAAGCATCAGGCCAGCTAAGGCCACCGCGTCCGCCCCAGACGCAGACCACGCGTCGGCACCCACCTGCGGGCGGCTGATGCGGCAATATTGATGCGTACTATTCGTTTTTTGGGTTCCTGTTTGAAGTCTCATTGCGTCTGATACGGTTACATCTAATAACTCTCCTTCTTGCAGAGAGATGCGCGACTTGTTACACTCCTGTTACTTCAACGTATCAGGAACACCGTGATCGAACGGGAGCATCTTCTCGAGCAAGTTAACCGGCTGGTCAGCAGCCATGCCCTGCATGGTTCGGAGTCCCTTTGCAAATTGCTACGCTATTTGGCGAAGCACGCCGTGGAGCATCCGGGCACTCCCATTAAAGAATTCCAAATCGCTACCGAGGTCTTCGGACGCTCCCCTGATTTCGATCCTCAGCTTGACTCCATGGTCCGTGTTCAGGCGGGACGCCTTCGCTCGAAGCTTACCGAGTATTACAGCTCGGACGGCCTTGACGACCCGATCGTCGTGGAACTCCCCAAGGGCACTTATGTGCTTTCCGTTCATCATCGCAACGCTTCGACGGCAAAGTCGACCCCCAGCACGCTCAACGGGGTTTTACGCACCGAAGGCATCGAGAAGAGCCCTGAGCGCAGATGGGGAACCGAGGTTATTTCACTTTCCATCTTTCTTGCGGCCGCCATCCTGGTCATTGTGTGGCTCATGGCGACTCGCAATTCAAGCCCAGTGGGTCTTGCGAGCGAGGGCGACCCCGTGCCGGCCGCATTCCGCGTCTTTTGGAAAGGCTTTGCCACTGGGCCGGAAGAGCCCTGGGTGGTCTTCAGCAACGCCGCCTTTATCGGTCGTCCCGAAACTGGAATGCGTTACCGCGATGCAACGCGCGACGCAGGGGCGCCCATTCTCGACCATTACACTGGGGTCGGTGAGGTCTTGGCTGTCCACGAACTCGACCGCGTGTTCGCCCTCCTCCACCGCCGCATCCGCGTCAAGCGGGGAAGCCTGTTTTCGCTGGACGACACCAAGAACAACAATTTGATTTTCATTGGCTCGCCGGTGGAAAATCTTTCGCTGCTGGAAATTCCCGGCACTCAAGAATTCGTTTTCGAGCAGCTTACTTCCGGTCCTCGCAAAGGCGACCATGCCATCATCAACAAGCACCCGCAACCTGACGAAGGCAAGGAGTTCTTCGCGACTCCTTCTGGTGTGCCTCTCGCCGAGGACTACGCCCTGCTCGGCCTAGTCAAAGGATTGAATCAGGGTCAATCCGTGCTAATCCTCGCGGGAAACACCACGATCGGCACGCAAGCCGCCGTTGAGTACGTCTGCCGGCAAAGCTCTTTGGAAGAACTGCTCTTACGCCTTTCCGTTTCACCTGATGGCGAGCTCAAACCTTTTGAAGCCGTCATTCGTGCCAAAGTCGCACGCGGTGTGCCGGTTGAAACCGAGCTGGTGGCCATTCGAAAGACGGCGTTCTAGCGCAGCTGTTTCGTTGATTCTCTGTGCCGTCTATTGGCCGGGCGCTTTCAAATTTGGATCCAGTTGAGCCGCTTTTTGAAATTCCTTTGCCGCCTCGTCCCGGGCGCCTTTCCTCTCTAGCGCCAGTCCTAGCTGATAATGCGCGGGAGCGTAGGCCGGCAGCGACTGAATCGCCGCGCGAAATTGCGAAATCGCGCCATCAAGATCCCCGGCGGTCAAAAGCTTGCGTCCGGAGTTGGTCGCAAACGTCGCTGCCTGCTCGCTCGACTTTTGTTTCAAGAGCTCCAGGCCGGCCCGGCTCTCAGCAGCGGCTCCTTCCGCGTCCCCGAGCTGCCGCAGAACGGCCCCCAGATTCGTGTGCGCTCCCGCAAAATCCGGCTGCAAACGAATGGCCTCCCGCAGCGCGTCAGCCGCAGGCCGCAAGTCTCCCTTCTGCTTCAGCACCGAACCCAGGGTGTAGTAAGCCTCCGCATAATCGGGTTTTGCCTTTATCGCCGCACGCAGCTCCGCGTTGGCCGCCTCTAGTTCTCCCTGCTGCCACAAGGTTACGCCAAGAGTGTAGTGAGCATCTGCCAGCTTGGGGTCCAGCTCTTCAGCCTTCTCGAATTCGGCAATGGCCTCCGGCAAGCGGTCTTTCATCTTAAGCGCCAGCCCTAAGTTGTAGTGAAACGTGGCGTCCTGTGGCGCGACTTTCAGTGCGGCCTGAAAATGAGCCACTGCCGCATCGAAATCCGTTTTCTGCAAATAAGCGATGCCCAGATTACCTTCATAGCCAGCGTCGTTCGGTTTCAATTTCAGCGCCGCGCCAAATTCCCGAATACTGTTCTCCGCATCGCCGGTCTGCAGTAAGGCCAGGCCAAGATCATTGTGTGCATCGGCATTCTCCGGCTGAATCCTCACGGTTTGCCGGAATGCGGCTAGCGCATCCTCTCCGTTTCCCAAACGCTGCAGCAAAATCCCCAGATGTTTTTGCGCATCCGCGTTCTGGGGATCCAGTTTTGCAGCTGCCTGATATTCCTTGAGCGCGGCGTCAGCCGCTCCTTTCGATTCGAGCGTCTGTCCCAAGTAGTAATGCGCCAGCGAATCTCCCGGATCAAGGTTTGTGGCCATGCGCAACTCAGACTCCGCTCCTTCGATATCCTTTTGCTCGAAGCGCAAGACACCAAGATGCAAATGAGCCTCTCGAAACTGCGGCTGCAGCTTTAGCGCTTCAGAAAACTGAGCCGCCGCTTCCTCCATCTTCGATTGCTGAACCAGAACAGAACCAAGATCATCATGCAGCTCCGGCCGGTTCGGTTCGATCTCGATTGCGCTCTGCAATTCCGCGGCAGCTCCGGCGGCATCGCCGGAATTCGCGAGCACCTTTCCCAGGATGTGGCGAGTTTCTGAGTCCTGCGGAGCCAGGCGCACCGCTTCGCGCGCCTCGTGGATTGCGCCCTGGGTGTCTCCTTTTTGCATCAGCGCACTGGACAAATTCATGTGCCCTTGTGCGAAATCCGGTTTCCATTTCACTGCCGCTTTGAACTCGGCAATGGCCGCGTCGGTTTCTCCCTGCACCAGCAAAACCCATCCGAGCGAATTGTGCGGTTCGGGGCTCCGCGGAACCAATTTCACTGTCTTTTCAAAAGCCTCCCGCGCCCCGGCTAAGTCCCGCTGTTGCAAAGCGGCAATTCCCTGGCTGTAAATCGCATTGGCCGCCGCGGCGTCGGAACCCGCTTTCGACTTCTCCGATTGCGCATGTCCGCCCGTGCAATCGAGAACAAGCGCCGCGGCCAGCGCGCCAATTCTCAGCGCAACCCTCAATCTGTGATGCTGTTCGACGGAGTACAAATCAAATCCCATCCTATTTTCTCGGACCAAGCTTAGACCGCTGTTGCGTCTTGACCCTACTTTATCCGCACCTTAGTATGCCAAGAGTTCATGATTTCCGGTCCAACTCATGGTTCGCCGTTTCATTTCAAACTCTCTTGGATTTCACTTGCTTTGCTTTTGCCTTTTTCTTTTTTCTTCAGTGCCGCGCAGCTTCCGAAGAGCAATCCCAAACCTCTCGCCCATTTTACCGACATCGCCAAAAAAGCAGGTCTCACCGATGCGGTGGTTTTCGGCGGCGTGGACACCAAAAAATACATCATTGAAACCACCGGAACCGGCGTCGCCATCTTCGACTACGACAACGACGGCTGGCCCGACATCTTCATCGTCAACGGCACCAGCCTCGGCGCGTCTCCCTCCGGAAAAGTTCCAACAAGCCATCTCTATCGTAATAATCACGACGGGACTTTTACCGACGTGACGCAAAAGGCCGGCCTGACCCACACCGGGTGGGGCCAGGGGGTTTGCGTCGGCGACTACGACAACGACGGCTGGGAAGATCTGTATGTCACCTACTACGGAAAAAACGCCCTATATCACAACAACGGCGACGGCACCTTCACTGAGGTAAGCGAGAAAGCAGGCGTCGCGGGCTCCGGCAAAGCCTGGGGCAACGGCTGCGCCTTCGTCGACTACGACCGCGACGGCCATCTCGATCTAATGGTCGCCAACTATGTGGACTTCGATCTCTCGACCGCTCCTGCTCCTGGTGAGCGGGCCTCCTGTGTCTGGAAAGGAGTTCCCGTGATGTGCGGCCCGCAAGGACTGCCTGCCGCAAAAAACATTCTCTATCACAATAAGGGCGACGGCACCTTCGAAGATGTCACCAAGAAAGCCCACATCGACCAGGCTGACGGCCATTACTCCTTGAGTGTGTCCACGCTCGACTACGACGACGATGGCTGGCCCGACATTTTCGTCGCCGACGACAGCACCGCCAGTATTCTTTACCACAACAATCGCGACGGCACCTTCACCGATGTCGCCATCACCGCGGGCGCCGCTTTCAACGAAGACGGCCGCGCCCAAGCCGGCATGGGCTCAACTGTCGCCGACTACAACGGCGACGGCAAACTCGATATCTTCAAAACCAATTTCTCCGACGACACCGCCACGCTCTATCGCAACAATGGCAATGGCACCTTCGACGACGTCACCTATTCGGCTGGCCTCGGCCTCAACACCAAATACCTCGGTTGGGGCACCATGTTCCTCGATTTCGACAACGATGGCTGGCCCGACCTTCTTCTCGTCAATGGCCACGTCTATCCCGAAGTCGACAGCCAGCACCTCGGCAGCGCCTTCCAGGAACCGCGCATCCTGTATCACAACAATGGCAACGGCACGTTCACCGACATCTCCGCCGGCGCCGGTCCCGGCATCACCGCGGTAAATTCTTCTCGCGGCTTGGCCATCGGCGATTTGTGGAACGACGGCCGACTCTCCGCCGTCATCAGCAACATGAACGCCCCGCCCAGCCTCCTCGTCAACGACGTGCGCACGCCCAATCACTGGATCGCGTTCCATCTTATGGGCACTTCCTTCGATTCCTCATCGCGGAACCTCCGCACCAATCGCGACGCCATCGGCGCTCGCATCACTATGAAGGCCGGCTCGCGGATCTTCGTCGACGAAGTCCGCAGCGGCTCGAGCTACGATTCCAATAACGACATGCGCGTCCACTTCGGCCTCGGCTCGCTCACCAAGATCGATTCCGTCGAAGTTCGCTGGCCCAGCGGCCACCTCGAAAAATTCGACAACCTAGCCGTTGACAAGATCCATACGCTCAAAGAAGGCTCCGGCATCCCAATCCCGGAGGCCCCGAAGAAAAACTAACGGGTCAGTCCCTGCCAGATGGCGACGCAACAATTGCCCTCTCGGTTCGGCAGAAACTGGCAGCCACCTTCTCCCTCATCGTTTGACTCTCGGCACGAGTAAAAAGCAGCTCGCCCTTGGCGGCGTTTGCCAAATCCCGCTCGTTCCAATGAGGGCGCATGATTCCCGTATCCGAGTGCGCATTCGTGCCCAGCAACAGATGCCCTAGCTCGTGCGCCACGACATGCCCCAGCAGCGTTCCGAGGTTCACATGAAGGCGCGCGTGCAGTTCCTCAGCAGGCTCGAAAAATACATTGCTATAGCACCCGCTTCCGTCTTCGCCCAAGTAGGAGACGCCAAAAACAGAGGCGGTCAAATTCCTGGACCGTCGCGCAATCGTCAATTGCAGGTGCTTTGGAAACTCCGTAATACGGCAGGACGCAGCGATCTCGACGTCAACCGCAGGCAAATCGCAATTTGCCCAATCCACGTTTACCCCGGCTTCCTTGAAGATCGAACTCGCCGTCCGCTCCGCCTGAGCAAGAGTATTCGCACCAACCGCCGCGTGGTCGTGGACAGCAATGATCACGAATACGTCTGGCGGCCGGTCATCTTCGGCCCGCGCTCGAAATGCTCGGAAACTTAAGATCAGCCCTAAGAAAATGCACTTTCTCCAGGTCTTGTTTCGCACGGCCTCACCTCCCGGGTGAAGCCCAACCTCGGCCAAGCGCGAAGCTAGCTCAATGCTCGGGGGATGACGCCGGTCGCATCTCTCGATGACGAATTAACTTCTTTGACGTCAAATAGATGTGCGCCCGGGTGACGGAGCGAACTTCAGAAACATCTTCTCAATTCGACCGTATTACTTAAGGAGTGGCACTGATTTAGGGGGCCAGCCGTGCCAGAGACCAGTCCAATTCCCACCGTGCGATTCGGCATTTTCGAAGCTGACCTGCGGGCTGGCGAACTTCGCCGCAGCGGCTCAAAGGTCAGACTTCAGGACCAGCCCTTCCAAGTACTAGCCATGCTCCTGGAGCGTCCCGGCCAGATCGTCACTCGCGAGGAGCTGCAAACCCGCCTTTGGCCCGCGGACACGTTTGTAGACTTCGACCACGGCCTCAACGCTGCAATCAAACGACTTAGGGATGCTCTCGGAGACTCCGCCGAAAATCCGAGGTTTGTAGAGACTCTAGCGCGCCGAGGCTACCGTTTCGTCGCTCCCGTCAACCGAGCGCCGCAGGAAATCACTTCTGCCGCCCCAGCCTCTTCTCGAACACAGCAGATGAGTAGTGGCGCGCCCCCACCGCGCCGTCGCTGGCTGTTCCCATTGGCAGTGGCGGCCCTGTTGTTCGCGGGAGTCGGTGCCGGCTGGCACGCGGGCCACCGCTCCGCGGCCTCGGTTCGCTCGACCGAACGCCGCTTGACCGGCAATCCGGAGAATGACCCCGTCCTCAGCGCCGCAATCTCTCCTGACGGCAAATACCTGGCGTTTGCCGACCGGGCTGGTCTCTTTCTTCGTGTTGTGGGCACCGGAGAAACTCACCCCGTCGCTTTCGCGGACTCACTTAGGCCGAGCTATGTAACCTGGTTCCCGGATGGCAGTCATGTTCTTGTATCGAGCGCCTCATCCGCGGCGGAGAGACCCAGCCTGTGGAACGCATCTATCTTCGGTGGCGCACCGCTCAAACTCGCCGACAACGGGTACCACGGGGTAGTCTCGCCGGATGGCTCAAAAATAGTCTTCCTTCGCAGTGAATATGGCCGCGAGGAAATCTGGCAGATGCAGTCCGACGGACAACAATCGCGCAAGGTTCTTGGCCAACCCGGAGATAACTTCCAGTCCGTCGTTTGGTCTCCCGACAACCGGCACATCGCCTTCGTTCGGACTTATGTCCACGGATGGGTGGAACCGGAAGCGTCTCTCGGCATTTCGGATCCCGCCGCCAGCAAGACCAGCTACATCCTCTCCAGCACACGCCTTCATGGCCCTCTTGTCTGGGCCCTCGATGGGCGGCTCATTTATTCTCTCGGCGAACCACCGCCAGAGCAGTACGATTCGAATCTCTGGGCCATCAAGGTTGCCGCAAACGGTACTCAAACCTGGGGTCAGCCAGACCGCCTGACGAATGGTCCAGATGCAAAAGTGGGCGCCGGCATCTCTCGGGATGGCAGGCATTTGCTCTTTTTGCGTTGGACTGGCGCTCCCGAAGTATATGTTGCGGAGATAAAATCACGCGGCAGCCTCGGTACTCCTCATCGCCTCAGTCAGGATGAGTGCCGCAATATGCCCTTTTCTTGGACGCCGGACGGCAAGTCGGTTATTTTTGCTTCAGACCGCGATGGCGCACTCCACATTTTCAAGCAATCCATCGATCAGCCGGCTCCAGATCTGCTCGTTGGCGGCGACAGGAACGTCGAGGGTGCTCGCTTGAATCCCGATGGTTCGGAGATTCTCTACCTTCTGAATCCCTCGCCGAGCGATGCCGATCGCCGGACCCAGTTGATGCGCGTCCCCCTTTCCGGCGGAACACCGCAATTGCTGCTGGCTGAGCTTGGCATCACCAATGTGCAATGTGCGCGCGCGCCTGCTACCGTCTGCATCTTCAGCAAATTCTCTTCGAATGGACTGATGTTCATGACCTTCGACGCCGTTTCCGGAAAGGAGAATGAATTTACAAGGATCGTGGACCAGGAGTGGTACTTGCACAACTGGACGCTGTCTCCCGATGGCACCACCCTCGCGCTCTCCAAGAAGCACCGCATTCAGGAGCCGGCAGCTATTCGTTTACTGCCGGTTGCCGGTGGGACCGAGCGCACCATCACCTTTCCGCCGTGGGCCGGAGTCGCGTATATAGACTGGGCGGCTGATGGCCGCAGCCTGTGGGTTCGCGCTTCCAGCCCGGCCGGGACACAAACCCTCTTAAACGTTGACCTGCACGGAAGAGTTAAAACCGCCCTCCAGGAACCCGAAAGGGATCTCGGGTGGGCGATTCCCTCCCCGGATGGCCGCCACGTGGCCATCTGGGAGGCGAGCGGCAGCTCCAACGCTTGGCTTCTCGAAAACTTCTAATCGCTTCCGATTTATTTTGCGGCGCCATAGTAAAATCGGCTCGCTGCCTCCCGAGCGATTACAGAGGACATGCCCAAGACCGCGAAGAAATCGTTTCGAGCCACCCTCGAGCGCCTGCGCTCGAATCTTGGCTGGGTGATTGTTTGGATTCCGTTTAGAGTCCAAAAGATCTGGGGAACGCGCGGGCGTTTGCGCATAAGGGGCGAAATCAACGGCTTTCCGTTTCGCACCTCGCTCTTTCCCACGCGCAAGGGCGAACACTTTTTGCTTGTAAACAAAAAAATGCAGGCTGGCGGGCACGCATCCGAAGGCACCATGGCGGAATTCAGTCTCGAACCCGACACCGAAGAACGCCTCGTCGTCGTTCCCGCTGAACTGAAACATATTCTCGCCGAGGACAAGACATTTCGGCGATGGTTTGACGCGCTGAGCTACTCCATTCGCAAGTGGATTTCCGACTGGGTCGTACAGCCTAAAAGCGCCAGCGCACGCATCCGCCGCGCCGAACAGGTTGCCGAGCAGCTTTTCTCCGCGATGGAAGCCGAGCGCGAACTCCCGCCCGTTCTAAAGCTCGCCTTCACGCGCGATCCCCGCGCCTTCGAAGGTTGGAACCTCATGTCGCCTTCGCATCGCCGCGGCCTGTTGATCGCCATCTTCTACTATCGCTCGCCCGAGGCGCGTTCGCGCCGTATCCAGAAAGTGGTAGAAGAAGCGATCGCTCTGGCTGAGAAAAAATCGAATCGGTGAGTTCCTGCCCGCCTTCTTTTATTTCAAAACATCCGCGCCCGCTTTGGCGCACTGCGCGTCTTGCGCGCTCGTCGCACCGGACACGCCGATCGCTCCAACAATTTTGCCGTCCATCACCAGCGGAATACCTCCCTCGACGGCAAGGACTCCCTTCAGGCTCAGAGTCCGCAGCCCATCTCCCCCACCTGCCAGTACGTCTTGAAACGCTTTCGTCGGCCGCTTGAAGAGCGCCGCTGTGCGTGCCTTCTCAATGGCCACATTTGCGCTGCCGATTTGCGTGTTGTCCATTTTCTCGTAATACACGAGGTTTCCGCCCGTATCGACAACCGCCACCGCCACATTCCAGTGATTTTTCTCCGCTTCCGCTAACGCTGGACCAGCCGCCTTCCTGGCGTTCTCCAGGGTAACCGGCCCCCCTAACGGATTCGGCATTTGCGCCCGGGCAATCGCCCAGCCGCAAAACGCAATCATCGCCGCAACCACCGACCTCATCACAGTTTTCCGCGACATACTCTCTCCTCCTCCAGTTTCGGCACACTTCACCGCTCGCGTCCAAACAGCCGGCACACTATATCGAATTTTGACCTTTGCCGGAGCAAACTTGAGATTCCCGAGCCACGCGGGTCGCTAGCCGGGCCTGGTTATCCAGTTTGTCCGCTCACTCGTAACGTAGCGCAGTGATGGGATCCACTCCGAGAGCACGCCGCGCCGGAACGTATGAAGCAAGCATTGCCACACCGATCAATCCAATCGCAACAATCGAGTACGTCACGAGATCCGTCGGTTTCACTCCGTATAGAAACGTCGCGATGAAACGAGTCAATCCAAACGCCAACGCGAGCCCGGCCGCCACTCCCAACACAGCCAGCTTGAACCCCAGGACCGCAACCAACTTCAACACATCCCCGCGGCCGGCACCCAGCGCCACTCGAATTCCAATCTCGCGCGTCCGCTCGCTCACAAAATACGACATCACTCCATAGATCCCAATCGCTGCCAGCAGCGCCGCAATGCCCGCAAATACTCCTAGCAGTTGCATGTAGAATCGGTAGTCGCCCATTGACTCCGACAGGACATCTTCCATGCTCCTGACCGCGGTCACCGGCAGATCAGCATCGATTCCAGCAATGGCTCTCTTCACCTCACCCGCCAGCTCGTTCCCGCGACTGCCGAGCCCGGAAGCTTTCCGGATGACCACGAAATGATGCAGGTGCGGTAGCGCCGTGCCCCCGGGGAACACCGCCTGCTGCTGAAGATACGACGCGTACATAAATGGCGGTGCTTCTTCTCCGAGCCCGAAATGCTTCACGTCTCCCACAATGCCCACGATCTGCCGCGGCCGCTCTTCATCCACCGGATAGGGGTCGTATCGCAGGAGAATCTGCTGGCCGATCGGATCTTCGTTCGGAAAATACTTCCGCACAAAAGCCTCATTCACCACCACGGCCCACGGTGCGGTTTCGGTGTCGTGCGCATCCAGGAATCGCCCTTTCTTCAGCGGAATGCGGAAGGTCTTGAAAATACTCGGGCTCACATCGTCGTACCCTGCCTCTGGTCTGCTCTCTGGTGCTGGCGCCGGATGTCCCAGCACGGAAAAACTGAACATATACGCCCCGCGCATGGGAATAAAACTCATGATCCCCGAGGACTCCACTCCCGGGAGCGCTGCAATTTTCTCCGTCAGTTGTTGATTGAAAGCCGCTACCGCCGGCAAGGTTCTTTCCATGTCCCCGCCTGGCTCCCTCTTCAAGTACTTCCCTCCCTCCGGCAATTGCACCAGCATGGTCAACAAATTCTTCGCGTCGAACCCCGGATTCACATGCTCGAGCCGCAGCATCGTATTGATCATCAAACCCGCTCCCACGAGCAGCACCATCGCCAGGGCCACTTCCGAGACCGCCAGGACGTGCCGCGTGATCCCGCGCGACCCCGCCACGGTCCGGCCTTCTCCTTCCCGCAATGCCACGTTTAGATCAGGATTGGACGCCTCGAGCGCCGGAGCCAGTCCGAAGATCGCCGCCGTCAGCCCGGAAACGCCGAGCGTAAACATCAGCACGCGTCCATCAATACGGATGCTTTCAACATTTGGAAAATCTCCGAGCAGCTTCCGCAGAATCTGAATGCCCCAGTAGGCAATCAAAATTCCCAGCCCGCCTCCCAGAAACGCCAGCAGTCCGCTTTCAGCGAACAATTGCTGCATCAATCGCCGCCGTCCCGCTCCGAGCGCCGCTCGCACGGAATATTCCTTTCGCCGGGTTTCCGTCCGCGAGCGCATCAAATTGGCCACATTCACGCAGGCGATCAGCAGCACGCAGGCCACCGCTCCCAAGAGTGGATAGAGCGCCTGCCCCGCCCACCGGTAAAGATCCTGGTGCAACGGCCGCACCAGTTTTCCGACTCCCTTATTCGTCTTCGGATACGCCAGCTCCAGCCGTTTCGCGATCACCTCCATCTCCAGTTGCGCTTGCCGGACCGTCGCCAGCGGTTTGAGCCGGCCCACAGGCATCAGCCAATGATCAATGCGCTCAGCATACCTTGCGCTTTCCGGATTTACGGGTATCCATAGATCAAGCTTCCCGCCATAAAACGGCGCAAATCCCCGAGGCATCACCCCAACGACGGTAGACAACACGCTGTCCACGTTGAACGATTTCCCGAGCACCTGCGGGTCACCGTTGAAGTGGCTCTTCCAAAACCCGCTGCTGATTACCACCGCATACGAGTGGTCCTGCATCTCGTTCGCAGTAAAAATCCTCCCCATAATCGGCTGCACGCCAAGTAAAGCGAAAAAATTCGGCGTGACATACTGCACGCGCACCCGGCTCGGGCTCCCAAGCCGCGACAGAATCACTTCCTCGGTAGAACTGGTCAGCGCGATGTCCTCGAAAACCGTGTTCTGTTTTTTCCAATCCACCAGCTCCGCGATCGGCGGCGCCTCGAAATCGCCTGGATGTTCTTTCTCCGTTTCCCAAATCACCGTCAGTTGTTCCGGATGATCGTATGGCAGCGGCCTGTAGAGCAGCGCATTCAGCATGCTGAAAATCGTGCTGTTGGCTCCCACCCCCAGCGCCAGGGAGAGGACGACCACCGCTAGAAACCCCGGGCTTTTCTGAAGTCCGCGCGCCGCAAGCCGAAGGTCCTGCCAGACAGTCTCAAACCAGCTGAAGATTGCCATCCCGAGCTACCTCCCCCAAACGATTGGCCCGCTCACTCCTCGCGCTGGATCGACACGTAAATAGGTCCGGCCCCAAACAAGCTCACCAGAAACCAAGAAAAACGCCCGGCTCGGCTCTGGGTTTGAAACTTCAAGTGGTCCCCCGCCGCAACATCGAGATCCACAGTCTTCCAGTTCCAGGTATTGTCTACCCGCAAACTGTGATGCCCGGCCGTCACGGGGATGGAGATGGTGTCCCCATAAAACAGTTCTCCCACATTCTCTCCGTCCAGTTTCACAATAATTTGCCGCTGCTGCACATCGTCAGGCGACTTCCGCCGAATCGTAATCGTCCCTTGCGCTTCTGGGAGTGCGGCAGCCAATTCCATTTACCCCTCTGACGTCCCTAGATGCTACTCCTCGCCGCATGACACCAACAACAATTCTGAATACCCGAACCATCACTTCACATCACAGCAACCTCTGTTACAATTCCGTGCATGAACCGACGGACATTGCTTCAATCGCTTCCCGTTGCAGCTCTGCTTCCAACCGTGGCAGGAGCCGCCGCCGCCGCCGAATCCGCCACTACCGTCTACGAACTCCGCGTCTACCACACCTTGGAAGGCAAGCTCGACGACCTTCTCCGCCGTTTCCGCGAACACACCATGCAACTCTTTGAAAAACACGGCATCAAAAACGTCGCCTACTGGATTCCCACCGACGACCCGCTCAAAGGCAAAACGCTCTTCTACATCATCGCCCACCCCAGCCAGGAAGCCGCCACCGCCAACTGGAAGTCCTTCCGCGACGACCCCGAATGGCAATCCGTCCAACAAAAGTCCGAAGCCAATGGCAAACTCGTCGAACGGGTCGAATCTACCTTCCTCACCCTGACCGACTTCTCCCCGCCCCTTCGCTGATTTCCGCGATTCCTCTTCTCCGTGTCCTCGGTGTAAAATTCCGTTCTTCTATTTCGTAATCTTGGCGATAAAAACCGAGTACGGTTCCATTGGCAATACCGCAAACATGCCCTTAACCTGTTTGTGAAAGCTGGTCAACAAAACCTCCAACTTCGGCGCCGTAAACCCCGTCGCGGAAAGATCAAAGGGCACCCTCTGTTCCACTGCCGACATATTCAGAATGACCAAAACCGCTTCACCCTTATATCTCCGAAGATACGTCAACACCTTGGGGTTTTCCTCGATAAGCGAAACATAGTCGCCATCCAGCAGCGCCGCCTCGGTATGCCGCAGCGCTAAAAGCTTCCGGTAAAAACTAAGAACCGAGTCGGGGTCCTTCATCTCGTCCGCCACGTTATGCGTCATCGCGCTGGCCGGCACGGGCAACCACGGCTTTGCCACGCTGAATCCCGCATTCGCTCCGCGACTCCATTGCATCGGCGTGCGCTCTCCATCGCGCCCCTTCTCCTTAGGCCATCCAAGTTTCCCGATGGGGTCCTGGACGTCGTCCTTGTTCTTCGGATTGTTGTTCTCCATCCCGATCTCTTCGCCGTAATACATGATCGCCGACCCGCGCAGCGTCAGATAAAGCGCCGCCATCATCTTGGCAATATCGTCGTTGTGCGTTCCATCCGCATAGCGCGTGTACGACCGCACGATGTCGTGATTTGTAATCACGTAAACCGGCCAATGCCCGGCCGCGTTCACCGCCGCGATATGCTTCCGATACTCATCCGCGGACAGTCCCTGGAAACCCGTCATCATCAAATCCATGGGCATCTGCAATTCGTCGTTTTTCGCTCCGTAGTAGTCTTTCAACTGGTCCACATTGCTCGTCCACGTCTCCCCGATCAACACCGATCCATACTCATCCGCTGTCGTGCGCAGCTTCCGCATCGCATCGTGCACTTCCGGCAGTTTCTTGTTGTACTTCTCGTCCATATTCGGCCGCCCAAACTTGTCTGTCCCGGGAAGCACCGGATTGTCTGTAAGATTCGGATCTTCGTACAGCGTATCCACCGCATCCAAACGGAACCCCGCCACTCCGCGCTTGTACCAAAACCGCGTGACATCCATCATTGCCTTTTCCACCGCGGGATTCCGCCAGTTCAAGTCCGGCTGCTGCGGATAAAAATAGTGGTAATAGTATTGGTCGGTCTTCGCATCAAACGTCCAAGCCGCCGTCCCGAACGTGGAGAGCCAATTGTTGGGCGGCTGCCCCGGCCCTCTGCCGTCCCGCCAGATGTACCAATCGCGGTGCACCGAGGTCTTCGACGACTTCGAATCGATAAACCACTTGTGCTGGTCGGAAGTGTGATTCACCACAAAATCCAGAATTACTCGAATGTCCCGCTTCTTTCCCTCCGCCACCAGCCGGTCGAAGTCCTCCATAGTCCCGTACATCGGATCGATGGCTTCGTAGTCCGAAACGTCGTACCCAAAATCCACCTGCGGCGAAGGAAAACACGGTGTAATCCAAATCGCATTCACGCCCAGCGCCCTCAAATAGTCCAATTTCGACGTAATCCCCTTCAAATCGCCGATGCCGTCATTGTTGCTGTCCGCAAAACTCCGCGGATAGATCTCATAAAACACCGCATGCTGCCACCACGCATGTCCTTCCGCGTCCACACCCTTCTGCTGCGCCCCCGCTCGCGGTGCCATCCCAGCAAACCCCAGCGCCACCATGGCCGTAAGCACTATGCTCACAAGGTTGGCCTTCGAAAAATGTCTGATCATCAGGTTCTCCAGTCTCGCTCTGGTCTCTTGGTTGCCGCCGCGCTGGCTGCTTTTTATTGCTTCACAAATTTTCGAGGTACCTTCGGTGGGTGCAAGAAGATAACAACGCGCTGGTGCGGATAATCCTCGCCGGCCTTCGCCTCAAAATGAATCCTCAGTTTCGCCCCGCCGCTCGAATCCTTTACCAGCTCGGCCCCGCGCACGGAATCAATCAACGCAGGATTCCAAACCGCTAAGTCGTAGGTCGCCCCTGCTCGTCCGGCCGTTATCAGCTCCATCGGCGCTGTCGCATCACCCATCTCCTCGGAAAGAACGCGCAAATCGGAGCTCTCGCTTCCCAGCTCCGGCAGCCGGAACACATACGACAAGCCAAAATCGTTTGGCACCCGGATGCGAACGATATTTTTTCCTTCCTTCAAGGCGAAGTTTATTTTTAGGTGATGATGTTCTGAAGAGATCTGCTGGTCAAAGCTCTGCGGGCGGCCGTTTACATCCACCCGAACTTCGAGCGCGGAGTTTGCCAAGGCGGGCTCAAAATCGAGCGCGCACTCCCCACCCGCGCGCGTTACCTCCAGGGTGATTTCACCCAGGGTCTTCTGGTAGCTCAGATTCACCACGCTGTCGCCTACGCGGACATTGTTAATCTTGAAATTCGTCCAATCCGCCGGGACGTGCGGCCGAAACGTCAGGCTCTTTTTCGTGGCATCCTTCTCCAGCCCGAACATTCCCTTCAGCAGCGGGCTCACCACCATCGCCGCCGACCAGATCTGGTGCGGCGAGCTGGTCGAAAGCGGCTGGTAATAATCTCCGGAAAGCACTTCCGTCACATGCCCCAGCGATCCATCGAGCGCCAGCAGCGCGTTGGCTCGCAAGTTCAGATACCCGGGGAACTCCTGGTGATAGCGGTATTCCGCTACCGACGCCCAGCCCGTGAACAGCGGCCACACCGATCCGTAGTGGTATCCGCCCCCGCTGAAAACCGCCGAGCGATTTGAAATGATGCGCATCCCCCAATCCGTTTGCTGGTCGGCGTCCGCCAATTGTTGAAGCATGGGTATGGCGGTAGAGTCGTTGGGCAGCCCAAACCACAGCGGAACCGTAGCCAGGACCGTGGGCTCATCCACTTGCTTGTCGTTCTTATCCAGCGCAAACGCAAACCGTTTCTTGTCTGCGATCCAAAAACTGTCGTTGACCAGCGGCCATTGCCTGGCGAATTCTTGTTCGAGCATCCCGGCAGAATCGGCTTGTCCTGCGAGCCGGGCCAGATTCCCTAGCGCTCGCAGGGCCTCAGCCCCCAGCCCGCTCTGATAAAACTCGCTCTTCACCGGCAGCAGCGGCCCGCCTTCCACCCACCCGTGTCCCACTCCCAGGTTTTGCGGCAGCCCTCGCGCGTCGTAGGTCGATTTCAAAAACTGGTACGCCTTCCACAGGCTTGCCCACTTTGCTTTCGCAAAATCCGTATCGCCGCTATTCACCACGTAATCGTTCGTCGCGATGATGTATAGGGGCGTCGCGTCCGCCGATGCGTAGGGATAAGGGTAATCCTTGAACCAATTCACAAAATTAGCGCCCTGCGAAATCTCGTGCGGGATCTTCCCGTCTTCGCGCTGAAATTTGCTCACAAATTCCAAAGCCGTTTTGGTGTTCAGAAAATCGCCGGCCGCGTCGAAAGCCAGCGACGTCCAGAACGAATCGCGCCCAAAGTACCAGGCAAACCCCGGGCGCTGACTCTCACCAGAAGTTCTGTATCCCGCCACCAATCCCGACCCAAGAAATGGATTGCTTACCATCCCTTGCACCATGCTGACCCTGGACCAGTCATAGGCCTGCTGAATCTCTTTGTCAGGCAGCTCCACGCCGACCGTCTGGCCGAGATAGTTGCGGTAGTAGTCCGCCGACTCGTGCAACATATCCCCGAATCCGGAACTAAGCCGGCGATACTCGCTCTCGGCGTCCGCGCGACCGGTCGTGGATCCCGCAATTAAAATGACTTGCGCGGCTTTCCCTTTGGCAATGGCTCCAAGACGGAACGAATTTTCCTGTGACTCGGAATAGTTGGTCTGAAATTCCACTTGCGCATTTTCTGCCGTCGGCGACCCTAGAAGCGCCGCGAATTTCCTTTGCTCTTCGCCAAACGCAAACGCCTTCAGTCCGGAATCCCATCCGACATAGGTCGCGCCCAACGCCGCCGGCCACTCCAACTGAAAATCCCGGTGAAACACAGCTTCAATCTCGAGCGGACTCTCTGTTTCTACTTCCAGCAAAATCACCGCCCCCGGTTCGCGCACCGGCACAAAAAAAGTCTCCCGCACCGAAAAAGTATCCCCGGTGTAAACGATCGTGCTGGCTTCCGGCCGCGTGATCAGTGTCCGCGCCAGCGAATCGGCCGGTAGCGTTCTGCCATCCGTGCGAAATCTCAGATGAAAGTCGCGAAATATCTTCAGCGGATAAACCCAGGCCTCCATCCGACCCGCTTCATTTCCAAGCAGCCCGGCCCGCGTTCCCACCGCTGAGAGAAATTCCCATGGACGAACGGCCCGCGTTAGCTCGCTCGGTTTTGCCGACTCGACCGCAGGCGGCGATGCTGCGGTGCGCGCCGGTTCCTGCCCACGGGGTGTTCCTCGCGCTTCCGTCAAGTCTCTCGCTCGCGCCGGTTCTGTCGCCCCAGCTGTCCCTTGCCCACCGGCGTGCGCGGCCAATAGAATGAGCAGCGCCGCGCCGACGACACTCGCGCACAATGCTGACGTTTCTCGAATTCTGTCGTTTCTTTCAATCACGGGAGGAAGGCCCGTAGCACAAGAGAACCAGGGATTCTCTCGCGCCCCTCAGTTTCGATCGTCATTTGGCCGTACAATACGGAGCAGCGGCAAATCTTAGCACGAGCCAAACCCGGGAAGGTATTATTCCATTTGTCTTCGTCACGCCGTGCATTTCTTAAATCTCTAAGTCGCTCCGCACTGGTCCTGCCGCTGGAGGGCGTCCTGGCGCTAGCACGCCCTGTCCGCGGGAATACCATGTGCAGTGAGTCTCCGGGCGACGGGAACCAAGCCGCCGCAAGCAATTCGATTCCCTACCCGCCGCCGCCCAAAGACATCGGCGTCAGTTTCATAAATGTCGCACGCGAATCCGGCCTCAATCGAAAAACAATTTTTGGCGGCGAACACAAGAACAAATACTTGCTGGAAACCACGGGCTGCGGCGTCGCTTTCTACGATTACGACAACGACGACTGGCTCGACATTTTCCTGGTGAATGGCTGGCGCCTCGAAGGATTTCCCCAAGGCCAGGAACCGGTCTCGCATTTTTTCAAAAATAATCGCGACGGCACTTTCACCGACGTCACGGCGAAATCTGGGTTGATTCATTACGGCTGGGGACAAGGCGTTTGCACTGGCGACTACGACAACGACGGCTTCGACGACATTTACATAACTTCGTTCGGCAAGAATGTCTTGTATCACAACAACGGAAACGGAACGTTCACCGACGTCACCGCGAAAGCCGGCGTCGGTACGAACGGCAAACGCTGGAACACCGGCTGCGCGTTCGTCGATTACGATCGCGACAGCCACCTAGATCTTTTTGTGGCGAACTACATCGATCTTGATTTGGCAACCGCACCTTTGCCGGAGTCCGGCCCGTGCAATTACAAGGGTGTGCTCGTGGCCTGCGGCCCGCCGGGGCTCATCGGCGGAAAGAATATTTTGTTTCACAACAACGGCGACGGCACATTTTCCGACGTTTCAGAGCGCGCCGGAATTTCCGAGACCAATGGAACGTTCGGGCTTGGCGTGCTTACCGCCGATTTCAACAACGACAATTGGCCCGATATTTACGTGGCCAACGATTCCACAGCCAGCGCGCTTTATCAAAACAAGAAAAACGGCACATTCTCCGACGTGGCCATGGAAGCGGGCTGCGCGCTCAGCGCGGACGGTAAACCCCAGGCAGGCATGGGCGTTTCCGCCGCAGATTATGATCTGGACGGAAATCTCGACATCGTCAAAACAAACTTTGCCGGCGACACGCCGTCGTTGTACCACAATATCGGCGGCGGAAATTTCGAGGACGCTACCTTTCCGGCCGGCCTCGGCAAACATACGCAGTTTCTCGGCTGGGGCTGCGGTTTTTTCGACATGGACAACGACGGCTGGCCGGACATTTTAATTTGCAATGGCCACGTCTATCCCGAAGTCGAACAGCTGCGCACCGAAGCAGGTTATGCGCAGCAGAAAATTCTGTATCGCAATTTGCGGAACGGCCATTTCGAAGATGTTTCTTCAGAAGGCGGCGCGGGAATCATGGTTCCGGTTGCGTCGCGCGGAGCGGCGTTCGGCGATTTCGACAACGACGGCGACATCGACGTGGTGGTGAACACGGTCAACGATTATCCTCAACTGCTGCGATGCGATTTGCGGCTCGAAAATAATTGGCTGAAGATAAAAACCATCGGCACAAAATCGAACCGCAGCGGAATCGGCGCGCGTCTGCGCTGCGTGACCCACCCGCCGGGTGAAACGAAACCGCACCAACAAATTGACGAGGTGCGCAGCGGCGGCAGCTACATTTCGCAAAATGACTTGCGCGTGCACTTCGGCATCGGCAAAGCGGAGAAGGTCGAGCTGCTCGAGATCCGCTGGCCCAGCGGCGCGCTGGATACGTTCAAAGACGTGAAGCCCAATCAACTGATCGTTGTGAAAGAAGGCCAAGGAATTGTGCGTTCCGCAAAATTCGAGCGGCCCAAGACGGCCGCACCCGCCCAACCAGGCCATTGGGCGAAGTAGGGAGTCGCCCAGAATACCTATCCGTAAGCGCAACCTGTTTCTGGCGCTCGGGTGTTCGGCCGCATCGCTCGGTTTCAGGAGCTTCTCGGATTGTTTTCGCCGCCACCCCCCCAGGTGGTGTTTGTCGAGGTTCTGGAGAGATGGGGCGGCAGGTTTTTGTTTTACTACCGCGGGGCGGATAAGTTTGTAGGCGTGGCTGAAGCTCGTGAAATAAAGGGGTAGCGTTTGCTGGCTCCGAGCGGGTCGCGCGGGAACGCCTAGCAGTTGGTTAGTAGCGGGTGGCGCCCGTCGGGATGGGCGCGCTCGAAGGCGCGAGCCATTTGTAAAAGCAGGTGCTCATCGGTGACGGCACCGATCAGTTGGAGGCCCACCGGCAGACCGGCGGGAGTGAAACCACAGGGCCCGGAGATTGCGGGCACTCCTGCGAGGTTCGCTGGGCGATTCGTGCGAAGCAGCAGCGCGCGGGTGGAATGATCCTGGTCGCCAATGCGGATGGCTTCCTGACCAATGAGCGGAGCCGTGATGGGTGTCGTTGGGACTGCCAGGGCGTCCACGCCCGCGTCGGCCATGACCAGATGCAATTGCTCGATGAACTTTTCACGCGTTTCGAGCGCCGTCAGGTAAGCGGTCGCCGGGACCTCGGTTCCCAGCGCGAGGCGGGTTCGCACGTCCTCGCCATACTCGGCGGAGCGCCGAGGAAAACACCCGGATTGCTGGTGGTAGTGAGTCGCTTCAGCCCAGGCGATCTGATTTCCAGCATTTTCAGTTTCACCGAGCAGCGGCAATGAGAGCTCCTTGATTCTGACCTTTTGCCTGCGCAGGGATCCGAGCACTTCCTCGAAGACAAATCGAACTTCGTTCGAAATTACATCAAAGAAAAACTCACGAGGCACGCCGAGCGTGAATTTGAGCGGTTTAGCAGGACGTTTGCGCCGCGAGCGCAGACGCGGTTCACCCTTTACGCGCGGGAGGATTGCTTCGAGCAGAAGAGCTGTATCGTGCGCCGTGCGAGCCAGTGGGCCGACGCAATCAAGGCGCGGAGAAAGAGGAATCACACCTTCCACACTTACGCGGCCAAGAGTTGGCTTTAGGCCAAAGATGCCGCAAAGACAAGCAGGAATGCGGATGGAGCCGCCGGTGTCGGTACCGATGCTTCCGTAGCCGAGACCGGCGGCGACAGCCGCCGCCGAGCCGCCGCTGGAGCCGCCGGGAATGCGCGAGAGATCCCACGGATTATGAACGGGGCCGTAGTGCGGGTTGTCGCTGGTGACGCCATAGGCGAACTCGTGCATGTTGGTCTTGCCGAGAATAACTGCCCCGGATTCTTTGAGCCGGGCGACGACCGCGGCATCGTGTGGCGGAACGAAGTTGGCAAGAATCTTCGACCCGGCAGTGGTTCGAACGCCTTCGGTCGAGATGTTGTCTTTCAGAGAGATAGGAATGCCGTGAAGAGGGCCGCGATCGCGATAGGCTTTGCCGCGCGGCGGAGCAAAGAGTTCGGCTTCGGCCTTTTTTGCCTGGGCGAGGGCAAGTTCGGACGTCACGGTGATGTACGAGTTCAGCTGGGGATCGAGTTCGACGATGCGGGAGAGCAAGAGCTGTGTGAGTTCGACCGGCGAAAGTTTGCGCTTGCGGAAAAGGCGGGCGACTTCTTCGATGGAGGCGAAGGCCAGATCGTTGTCGGTGGTTGGGGGCACGTTACGAGTAAGAGCGAGAAAGAATTTAGCACAGAGGTCACGGAGAGCACAGGGGGCACGGAGAGGAGAAGGTAGAGAGAGAGAAGGACTAAAAGATTTTCTCCTGGCGGCGGAGATTGCCGAACGAGCCGATGTTGGCAATGATGAAGGTGGCGGTGAAACGATTTTCTGTGCGGACCTGGCCGAGGTTAATGCGGCGGTATTCGAGGGCCAGGCCGCAGCAGTTTCCGTTGTAGCTGACTTGCACAAGCTGGCTCTGCAGGGTCTGGTTGGTGAAATCGTAGCTTACACCGGTGGTGAAGTTGAATCCTTTGCGCGTCAAGTTGCCATAGCCGAGGAGCGCGCGGACTTGATTGGAGAGCGGCTGCTTGAAAGGCACGAACCCAGGAGGGGGAGAGACCGGGAGATCGCCCTCGACGGGATTGTCGTTCAAGCGGAAATATGCGACGGTCGAGAAAAACTCACGGTACGGCTTTACTTTCAGGAGCGTGCCGACGGTGACCAGGCGCTGGATTTGAGGATCGTATTGGAGGATTTGCTCGAGGTCGTAGATGCCGCCGGGCGTGACTTTGAAATCGCTGACGATGGGAGACCAGTTGCGCGGACCGAAGGCGAAGGCAAAGGGGGAGATGGAGTTGAATGCTTCGAAGACGTTGCGCTGGCCGTCCACGATGGCGCCGCCGAACGTGGGATCGAAATAGTGTTTCTGAAAAATGCTCCAGGAGAGGAGCTCTTGCGGCTGGTCGTCGCCGGTTTTGGCGAAGAGCCGCTGCGTGATGCCGTATTCGACTTCGTCGGTGTCGGTCAGAGTGGCGTCGGAATCGAAGCGGATGAAGTCAGCGAAATTGTTTACGCCGGTGACATAGTGGTAGGTGATGGTAGGCTCGATCGTGTGCTTGTACCTTTTGTGCGGCTTGTCTTTCTGGAGAGGGGCGCGGTCGAAGAAGCGCTCGAGAGTGGGTGGGCGGAGTTCGACGGTAAGTTCGCCGGTGTTGCGGGTGATCGATTGGCCGCTCAGCTGGCCTGCCGAATTGTAGGAATCGCCGTAGTAAGTGGTGCGGAACGCGGCGGAGGTGGTGATGCCGAACCAGGCGCCAAAGTGTAGTGGGATGGTGACTTCGGGAGCGAATTCGGTGCGCGACACGAACGCCGGGGTATTCAGAGGAGTGTCATCCTGGCGATGCAGGGCGCCGGCAGAGGCCTCGAAAGAAAAGTAGAACGGGAGATTGTGCCAGGGGGCTTGTTCGACGGAGCCGAAGCGGACCTCGGGGGCGTCGCGTAGAGCAACGCTGACGGCCGGGGTGATTAGGCCGGTGGTGGGAGATGTGATCGGGATGCTGAGAAAGGTCTTGTCGGCCAGATCCGCGACGTTCAGGCTGAAACCGTGGAAATTGTTGGTCAGGAAAGTAGCGCTGCGGACTTCGGAAGTGATGGCATCGCCGAAGGTGTCGGCGAAGGCCAGACGGAAAGTGAGCGAAGTAAGTTCATTGATGTCGGCGACAAAACGCCAACCCTCGGGAAGCAGGGACTGCACTTCCAGTTGCTGTTGGTGGCCGCCTTGTTTTTCAAGGACCGTGGTGTCGTTTGGACCGGGAAGGCTGAGGCCGCGATCGATCACGCCGAAATAGGTGTACTTGATAGAAGTGTTTTCGAAAGGCCGGGCGCGAAATTCGGCGCGTTCGGCGGAGCCGCGTTTCGTGAACAGTTCTGCGCTCAGGGTGGCATCCAGCCAGGGTTTCGGGGCTAGGTAGACGGCATCTCCCAGGACAAAGCCTTTGCTGTTGCTCTGACTAAGTATGGGCAGCAGGATTCCCGTCTGGCGGATTTTTTCGCCGGCCGGGGCGGTGGCATACGGGAGCCAGACGAGAGGTACGCGGAAGAGGCGGAAGTTGGCGCTCACCAGAGCGACGCTCTTATTGAGGCGAATGCGGGCATGCGGGGCGTAGAACTGCCAGGTGGGATGCTGAGGATCGCAAATGGTGATCCAGCCGCGGCGGACGAGGTAAATGTCGTCGGGGAAGCGTTCGACTTCAGGAGCCTCGAAATAGAGAGGATTTTGAGAAACCAGAATTAACGGATTGGCGCGGCGCTCGATCTTGACGGTGCCGCGAACGTTGGCGAAGGTGCCGTGGCCGGTACTTACGTTGTAGCGGGCTTCATCGGCTTCGAGATGTTCATTATTGTAATCGAAGCGGACATGACCGCGAGCCAGGGATTCGGAGGTATCTTCGTGGTATTCGACGTGGTCGGCCTGGAGGCGTTCGTCGCCGTAGTGGATGTCCACGTCATCGTCAGCAATAAACACGTCGCCGCGTTTTTGTTGCGGGCCGCGAGACCAGATTTCGACATCGCCGGCTTTGCCGGCGTGCAGGCGGATTTGCTGAGCGTGGCAAACAGGCAGCGCCGGCCCGACGAGAGAGTAAACGAGAGTCGCGAGGAAGACAAGGAACCGGGGCGCGGACGTAGTCCGGGCATGGAAATGACCATTCACGCGGAACATTTCTCGGATGAGAACAGTTCGATAGCCTAGCACGCGGCTGCGGGGATGTGTAGCCGGGCCGGGAAGGACGGCTGGCCCCCGCGCGCCGAGACGCGACGGGGCGCTGGAGGCATCGAAGCGAAACGCGGAGTGCGTGCGGCGCGTCTGTCTGTGCACGGGTTGGTTGGCCATTCCTGAAACAATTGATGCATGCCGTGGCATGGAGGAGGTATGATGCCCGGCCTTCTACACTAGGGGGGAAGAAAATGGATCATGCTTGGTTTGCTTTGAAGATGGGTTTGGCCGCGGTGGTGTTCTCGGTGGGCCTGGCGATCCTTGCGCCGGTTGGGACGGTGGGCCAATCAAATCCTACCGACAAGCTGAAGAATTTGGAGTTTCGGGAGATCGGACCAGCGGTGATGGGCGGGCGGATCGACGATTTCGGCGTGGTCGAGAGCAATCCGAATATCGTTTATGTCGGGACGGCTTCGGGCGGGGTGTGGAAAACGACGAATAACGGGACGACTTGGGAGCCTGTGTTTGACAAGGAAGACGTGTCAACCATCGGGGACATCGCGATCGCTCCGTCTGATCCTGCGGTGGTGTGGGTCGGAACCGGAGAACCTAACAACAGGCAGAGCTCTTCGTGGGGAGATGGGATTTATAAGTCCCTGGACGCCGGCAAGACCTGGCAGAAGATGGGGCTGGGAGCGACGCATCACATCGGGCGGATTGTGATTCATCCGAAAAATCCCGAGATCCTGTATGCGGCGGCGCTCGGGCATCTGTGGGGGCCGAATCCGGAGCGAGGGGTTTACAAGACAACGGACGGCGGGAAGACGTGGAATCAAGTGTTGAAAATCAATGACGACACGGGCGTGAGCGATATCGCTATGGACCCGGAGAGTCCAGACACGCTGTATGCCGCGGCGTATGAGCGTCGGCGAACGCCGTTTGGATTCAACGGAGGCGGGCCGGATAGCGGGATTTACAAGACAACGGACGGCGGCACCACTTGGAAGAAATTGACGAAAGGCCTGCCGTACGAAAACGGCGGTGATACTGGGCGAATCGGACTCGATATTTATCGCAAGGATTCGAACATTGTTTACGCCATCGTGCAGCACGAAAAGGGTGGGACCTATCGAAGCGACGACAAGGGCGAGACGTGGAAGAAGATGGGCGATACGAACCCGCGTCCCTCTTATTACAGCCAGATTCGCATCGACCCCAATAATGATTTGCGGATTTGGGAGCTCGGCGCGCAGATGTTTTATTCTGAGGACGGGGGCAAGACGTTTTCTACGCAGCGGGTGAAGAGCATACACGGAGATTTTCACGCGATGTGGATTGATCCGGCGGATTCGAACCACGTCATCACCGGCTGTGACGGGGGAATTCACTGGAGCTACGACAACGGGCGGACCTGGGACTTCATCAATACCATCGCGATTGGACAGTTTTATGAAGTGGGGTTGGACAACGAAAAGCCTTACAAAATTTGCGGCGGCTTGCAGGACAACGGGAGTTGGTGCGGGCCGAGCATGTCTTTGACGCGAGACGGCATCATCAATGGGGACTGGACGTTGATGCCTGGCGGCGACGGTTTTTATGCGCGAATTGATTACGCCGAGCCGTGGATCGTTTATACGGAATCACAGGATGGCCATATTTCGCGGCGGGATGAGCACACCGGACAGCAGCGCGAGATTATGCCGGAGGCTAAGGCCGGCGAACCGCACTACCGTTTTCAATGGAACTCGCCCATGGAGGTTTCCTCGCATGATCACCGTACGATTTATTACGGCGGAAATTATTTGTTCAAGTCGACCGACCGCGGAGATTCCTGGACGCGGCTGGGCGGTGATCTGACTACCGGAGTGGACCGCAACAAGCTGCAGATCTTCGGCAAGACGCCGGACAAGAATACCTTGTCGCGCCACGATGGCGTTGAGGAGTATCCGACGATCACAACTTTGAGCGAATCGCCGCTGACGCCGAACGTGTTGTGGGTGGGAACGGACGACGGGAACGTCGAAGTGTCGCGGGACGGCGGAAAAACTTGGAAGAACGTGGCGTCGCGCGCGCCGGGAGTTCCCCGGGGGACTTATGTTACACGCGTCGTGGCCTCGAAGTATGCGGAGGGCGCGGCGTTCGTGACCTTCGACGGCCACCGGACGGACGATTACAACATATACCTGTTCGAGACTTCGGATTATGGGGAGACGTGGAAAGCCATCC
>Ga0210395_10000387_pt1 | contig 34577 bp, 28 predicted proteins | sample IncBWH4OmetaG_FD_150861 | JGI IMG/M metagenome (GOLD analysis project Ga0210395, IMG submission 150861) | Forest soil microbial communities from Barre Woods Harvard Forest LTER site, Petersham, Massachusetts, United States - Inc-BW-H-4-O ... | reverse complement strand
CGGCGCGGTCGAGGCGCCCCGCCTGATGGTGAACGATGGCAGCGCGCAGGGTGCGCTTTAGGCCGGTGGCGCGCGGCGCGGTATTTTGCGCTTCGCCCCGGGAAGGTATGGCCCCCGCGCCGATGTCCGTCATTGGCGCGGCGGCGGCATGGTTTCGGCCACGGCGAAGGCGGCGGGCGTCAGCCCGTCGATCCGGCACTGCTGCATCCGGTGATACGCGGCTTCGAGATTGCGGGCAAAGCGCGCGGTGTCGAACAGCGGGCAAGTCAGCCGGTTGCGCGCGAGGCGGGCGCGCAGCCCGGCCAACAACGGTGGGTCGAGGGCGAGCCGCAAGGCCAATGCCTCGTACTCCTCGCGCGAATGGGTCGCGAGTTCGGGCAGCCCCACCGCCCGCAACAGGCTGCCGGCGACGCGGCCGGCAAAAGTATCGCCGACGCAGGTGACGAGCGGCAATCCCACCCACAGCGCGTCGCTCGCGGTGGTGTGGGCATTGTACGGCAGCGTGTCGAGAAACAAATCGGCGAGGCGATGGCGGACCAGATGCTCACCCAAAGGCATGCGCGGCGCAAAGACCAGCCGGTCGGGCGCGACGCCGCGCGCCGCGGCCTCGTCTTCCAGGTTGACGCAGCCCGCGGGGTGAGCACCCAGCAGCCACAGCACGCTTCCCGGCACCGCGTGCAGCAGGCGCATCCAGATGTCGAAAAAATCGGGGGTGATCTTGTAGGCGTTGTTGAAGCAGCAAAACACAAAGCCGTCGGCGGGCAGACCGCATTCGCCGCGCGAGGGGGTGTAGGAGGCAAGCGCCCGCTTGTCGTCGTTGGACTGGTAGCAGTCCGGCAGATGGACCAGCCGCTCGCTAAAAAACGGCTGTTGGTCGGCCGGCACGACAAACCGATCGACAATGATGTAGTCGATAAAATCGGCCCCCATCGTGCCCGGATAGCCGAGATAGTTGACCTGGATCGGCGCCGGGCGCCGGGCGAGGATGCCAGGGCGGCCGCCGCGGGTGTGGGCATTGAGATCGATCAGAATATCGACCGCGTCGTGATGAATGCCGCGCGCCGCGTCGCCGTCGGTATCGGCCGTCAGGTCGACAAAGCGATCGAAGGCGGCAACGAGACGGGTGCGGATTTCGCTGCCGTCGTTCCGACCTAGCGAATAGCCGACCACGTCGAAATCGCTGCGGTCATGATGCTCGATCAGTCCGGCGATCAAAAAGGCCACCGCATGCGAGTTAAAATCCGCCGAAAGATAGCCGATGCGGATTCGCCCGCCGGGCGACGGCTGCCGCGGCGGCAGCGCGGCGCTCGCCGGGACCGCGGCCTTGGCGGCGGCACGCCGCCCGCAGTCGAGCTGCTCGGCCGGGGTCGACGACATCGCCAGCGACATGAACGGATGGGTATCGCTCCGGCCGCGAATGCGGGCTTCGTCATCGCGATAGTTGGCCCAATCCCACAGCCGCTTGCGCGCATGAAACCAATCGGCGCTGGCATAAGCCGGCTGCAGGGCAATGGCCCGCGCAAACGACGCCATGGCCTCGTCAAGCCGCCCTTGAAAGTCGAGCGTGTTGGCGAGATTGTGATGGGCCGCCGCAAAGTCCGGCCGCAGTTCGATCGCCCGGCGAAAGCTCGCCACCGCCTCGTCGAGCCGCGTGCGCCCGTAGAGCGCGCTGCCCAGGTTGTTGTGGGCGGCGGCATCGTCGGGCGCCAGCGCCAGCGCCTGCCGGTAGCTGGCGATCGCCTGTTCGGGTTCGCCCATTTCTTTCAGCACATTGCCGAGATTGTTGTGGGCCTCGGCAAAATCCGGCCGCAGGCGGACAGCCTCGCGATAGCTCGCCAATGCTTCGTCGGGCCGCCGCGCCGCGCGCGCCAGGCGCCCGAGATCGAAGTGCGCCACGGCATCTTGCGCCGCGAGCGCCACCGCCCGCCGGCAGCTGTCGAGCGCCTCGTCCAACTTGCCCTGTTTTTCGAGGGCTTTGGCGAGGTCGCGATAAAGCCCGGCATGCTCCGGGGTCAAACCCAATGCCCGGCGCAACGGCGCCTCGGCCTCGGCGTGGCGGTCGAGGGCAAACAGCGCCGCCGCCAAGTTGACCTGCGCGCCGGCAAAATCCGGGATCAGCGCGGTGGCGCGGCGCGCGCTTTCGAGCGCCGCGGGGTAGTCGCCCAGCGCGAACAGCGCGCGCGCCAAATTGTTGTGAGCCATGCCGTAATCGGGCCGCAGCGCAATCGCCCGGCGAAAGCTCGCCGCCGCCGCGTCGCTGCGGCCGGCCGCCAGCAGCGCGTTGCCGTGGTTCAAATGGGCGTCGGGCAGTTCGCCGAGCGCCGGCAGGGCGCGTTCGATCAGCGCCAGCGCGACGCCGTGGCGCCCGCATTGATAGGCGACGACGCCGAGCAGATGCAGCGCGTCGGCGTGGCCGGGATCCTTGGCCAGCGCCCGGCGATAGAGCGTCTCGGCGCGCGCCAGCCGTCCCTGTTGATGGTGGGCGAGACCGGCGCGGAAGGTGCGAGCCACTCCCGCCGCGCGCCGCGCGGAGCCGCCCGGACCCTGCTTGGCGCCGAGTGATGTGTCGCGCATCGCCGATTATCCAGCGTTGCCGGCGGTGCGGTGAGCCTGGGTCAGCGCTGCGCGCCGTTGCGCGGTGCGTCGCGATAGCGCTCCAGCACCTCGAACAACGGGCCGAGATGCCGCTCGTAACGCCGCCAGCGCCCAACCGAGCGGCTATAGATCGGCTGCCGCACCCCCCAGCCGCTGGCCGAAAACACCGGCCGCGGCGTGCGGTGGAAATCAAGGCACGCCGGCTCCCAATCGAGGCCGAGAAATTCGATCAGCCGGCGGCTCTCGCGCTCCGGATCGCCGACCAGCATCTCGTAATCGATGGTCAGCATCGGCAGCGGCAGCACCCGCCGCCAATGCTCGGCCAGCAACTCGGTGTCAAGATAGCGCCGCCCGCAATCGGCGAGATCGCAGGCAAAGGCATGGCCCTCGCCAAACCGCAGCAGATAGCAGGACAGGCAGGTATCGCGCGCCTCGCGGCGGCAAAATATGACGCGCGCCTGCGGGAACAGCACAGCGATGATGCCGAGATGGAAAATATTGTCCGGGGTCTTGTCGGTCACCCGAACCACGTCGTCGCCGGCCAATGCCCGCAACCGGCCGACATGTTCGTCGGCGAGCCGGCGTGCCAGATCCATATCCCATTCCGCGAACGGCTTGTCGCGATTGGCCGCCAGCACCTCGGCAATGCGTGAGACGTAGCGTCGCTCGCCGATGCCAAAGACGCGGGAATGGCTGGCTGCGATCTGCTCGACGAGGCTGGTGCCGGAACGCGGCATGCCGACGATAAACACCGGCTGTGCGGAGGGGTTGCCAAACCCCGCGGCGGCGGCGAAGAGGCCGGGCGTGCAACGCTCGATCAGTCCGTCCATCTCGCGGGCGAAAGCGTCGGCGTCAAAGCGTTCGCCGGCATCGGCGAGGAATTGGCGGCACAAGGCGTTGGCTTCGAAAAAATGGGCAAACGCCGATTCCGGCCGATCGGCGTTGTCGTGAAAGACGGCGACGGCAAAGCCGGCGGCGATCCGGTCGAGAAGTGGGCGCTCGCCGTCGGCGGCCAGCCGCGCGAGATGGTCGAGTTCGGCATCGCCGGCGGCCTGCTCGCCGTTGAGGGCCAGCACCTCGTTGGCTTCGGCAAGATCGGGGTCGATTGCCAACGCCTTCCGGAAGCAGGGCGAGGCTTCGTCGAACCGGCCGAGCGCGACCAATGCGTTACCGAGGCAGTGCCAGGCTCTTGCGAGCCGAGGGTCGAGCGCGAGCGCGTCGCGAAAGGCCGCCTCGGCCGCTTCCGGCTGCTGCGCCCCGAACAGGGTCAACCCGAGCATGTAATGCGGCTCGGCATTCTTGGGCGCCCGCGCGATGGCCTGCCGGTGAAGGGTCAACGCCTCGTCGAGCCGGCCGAGTTCGGCGAGCGCCATGCCGAGCGCGCCATAGGTCTCGACCCGCTCCGGAGCCAAAGCGAGCGCGCGGCGCAGCGCCGTCTCGACCTCGGCAAAGCGGCGTTGGCCGAGAAGCGCCTGCGCGCGGTTGACGTAAGCTTCGGCGAAATCGGGCGCCAGCTCTATCGCGCGATCGGCGCTCGCCAGGGCCGCTTCCAATTGGCCTTGCTCGGTCTGCAGGGCGGCGAGATTGCACCAGGCACCGGCATAATCAGGCTTTAGCTCGATGGCGCGGCGGTAGCTGTTCAGGGCGTCGCTGCGCCGGCCTGCGGCCTTCAACGCGTTGCCGAGGTTCAGATGAGCGGGCGCGAATTCCGGCATGATCGTCAGCGCGCGCTCGATCAGCTGGACCGCGCGTTCCTGCCGTCCGCGCTGATGGGCGATGACGCCGAGCAGGTGCAACGCATCGGGATGATCGGGAATCTTCTGCAGCACTTTGCGGTACAGCGCTTCGGCGCGGTCCCGCCGTCCCGCCTGATCGTGCGCGTGTGCGGCGTGCAGATCGTGCGATGCCTCGGCGCGCCGCCACTCCGCCTTTTGCTCTTCGAGGGATGCCATTCGGGTAAGACGCCAAATCGCCGTTGGTCGAATGGTAGCACGGATCGCGCGGCGCTCGGCAAACAATCTTAGATGGTAGCAATGGCCGCAGCAACACGGCATTGTCGCCGCGGGATCGATGCCGACGAGACGCAGCCGGCGGGCGACCGAGTCATCCGCGGCGCCCGCGGCGGCGCCGCGGGGAGGCGTCCGGCGCTGGCAAAGGCGCCGCGCAACCGCGCTTCAGCAGAACTGAAGCGGGCGGTCTTACGAACCGCGCTTGCGCCGACGGACCAGACCGAGGACGCCGAGACCAACGCCGAGCAACGCCATCGATGCCGGCTCCGGAACCGTGTTCTCGGAGAATTGCTTGGTGATCTGCGAGAGGTCCTCGTATCCGATCAGCAAAATGTCCTCGTCCACAGTGGCGCTCGTCACTCCGGCAAATGTGGTGCTGGCGACCAGGTTGGTGTTGGACGTGTTGAGCGACGCGATTTCCATACCGTCGTTCCTCAGAAGTTCGGTGTCGCTGAACGAACCCGCGGTTCCGCCGCCGGTCGTGGTGCCGACCAACGTCACGCCCGCGTCGGTGATCTTGAACCCCGCCCCCGCCGCCACGTGAAAGCTGATGTCAATGTCGCCGGTGGTGGGCGCAACGCTCGCGGAGCGGCTGAAATTGCCCTGAAAGGTGAGCCCCGGTTCGTTCGTCGGGCTCGTCACCGGGATCACATTGACCAACGCCGCCGTCGGGGTGTTGAGCGGCGTCGACGCATAGATGAAATCGCTGAATGTCTTGTCCAGCACCGTACAGGTCGCATTCCTGCCGCCCGACAGATAGGTCGACAACGGCGCCGTCGTACAGGCCGCGGCGAGCGCCGGGCCGGAAAACGCGGCGCTCGAGAGAGCCGCAGCGGCGGCAATCCCCAGCACCGCAGACTTTGCACGCATCACTCGCTCCTAGAATTAACGGTTAATATTTAGCGAAGACTATCTCCGCTCTCGCAAATAACGGGGCAATTAGCGTGCCATTATCATAGTCTATTGAAATCGGTATTTGTTAATAGTAAACGGCCGGTGGCAATGTAAATTACCCCGACGCCTTCCCAGCGGTCGCGCTATGACCGAGCTACGGCTGAAACAACCCGCTCGAAACCAAGCGGATCGCATGGCCGGACCCGAGACGGGCGGTCGGCACGACCGGCGAGAGGCGTTCGGTCAAGCGGGCGGTGCGATCCTGCGAAACCGCCAAGCGACGCCGTTGGAAGCGTCCCGGCCTTTCGAACAAATTCCCTTGGCGGGCCGGCATAGATGGTTAAGGAAGGCGGGCTCCCGGTCTCTCGACAAGCCGGAAACCGGCCGCAGCGAGAGGTGCCGCGAAGATGTAAGCCTTCGCCCGGTCATCGATTCGATCGCGGCTCGCCACCGCGTGGCGTCAGCGCCGCTCGCCGATTGTACGCGCACAAAAAGCGGGTGCCGTCGCCATGACGGCACCCGCCGGAAATTCTTACACTAGTGTCGCGATCGACCGGCGGCAGCGAGGATGACGCCGCCGGCCCGCCGATCGGAGGCGTTACTGCTTGCGCTTGCGCCGGCGGACCAAGCCGAGAGCGCCAAGACCGACGCCGAGAAGCGCCAGGGAGGCCGGCTCCGGGGTCCTTATCGGGGTCTCTGAGAACTGCTTGGTGATCTGCGACAAATTCTCGCCGCCGGTCAATGCGACATCCTCGGTGACGGTCAGGCTCGTGACGCCGGCAAAAGTGGTGCTGGCAACCAGATTGATGTTGGTCGCGTTCAACGACGCGACCAGGGTGCCGCCTGATCTCAGGACCTCGGTGTCATCGAAGGACCCGGAACCGGTAGTGGCGCCGACCAGCGTCAAGATCGCGTCGGTGATCAGAAAGCCGGCTCCGGCGGTGACGTGGAAACCAATCGCCAAGTCGCCGGTCACCCCAGCGGCCCGGCTGAAATTGCCCTGAAACTTAACGCCGGGCTCGTTTGTCGGGCTGACGATCGGGATCACATTTACACCCCCTGCGGTTGGCGAACCCGCTGGAGTCGTGTTGAACGTAAAAGAGCTGAACGTCTTGTCGAGCACCGTGCAGGTCGCATTGGCGCCGCCCGTCAGATAGGTCGACAGTGTAGCGACCGGGGCTGTCGGACAGGCCGCAGCGAACGCCGGTCCAGAAAGGGCAGCGCCGGCGAGTGCCGCGGCGGCCGCCATCCCGAGTGCTGCAGATTTTGGGTTCATCATGTACTCCCGAACAATGGTCGCTGGGTGGCGCAGCGCCTCCTCGCCCCGTCAACCGAGCAACTCCCGTGCCAAAATTATAACTAATTGTTATTGTTAACAAATTAAGCGTAAGCCGGGAAGCAGCACCGGATCGAGTGTAAGTTTCTCCGACGCCGGTATTCGGGGCTCGCGAGCGGCGCGGATTGCCGCGAGTCCTCGTGGCGCCGATATTTATGAATGATTCTAGAGAGTTAATCGTCCTATCCGGGTCCAGGCCCGAGATCGGCCGCGGTTATTGCCATGTAAACTAATTCGACAGCCGGCGCGGCGTTGCGAAGCGTCGGCAAACCGGCGGTTTTGCTCACCATGCTCAGCGCTGTTCCGGCGTCGCGGGCGCGGCGACCGCGCCGATTGCGGCAAAGAGTTCCGCCACCGGGCCGCGCGCCAGCCCGCGGGTGACAAAGACCAGACGCGAGCGACGGTCGGCATCGGGCCAGTCTTCGAGTTCGACCGGCGGATGGGCGAGGTGCTGCACGGCGTGGACGACGACCGGGCCGCGGCATCCGGCGACCGCGACGATGCCCTTGACGCGCAGCAGATCGGCGCCGCGCAACGCCATCAGCACCGCCATTGCCTGCTCGAAAGCGGCCCACTGGATCGCTCCGTCAAGCGTCAGCGAGAAGCTGGCGAGACCGTGGGTGTGCGCGGTGCCGCCGAGCTCGAACGGGCGCCGCGGCGCCGGCGGCTCGTCGAGCAGGAAGCCCGGTTCGACCGCACCGTTCCGGGCGATGGCGCGCGGGGCCGGGCTCAGCGCCGCGAGCAGCGCCGTCAGGCGGTCGAGTGCCGCGGCGTCGGCGAGATCGGTCTTGGTCACAACGATGCGGTCGGCGAGCGCCACCTGCTGCCGCGCCTCGGGCATATGCTCGATGTTGCCGATGCCGGCGACCGCATCGACGACGGCGACCAGCGCCTGGAGATGGAATTCGCGGCCGAGGGCGCGGTCGGTGGCAAAGGTTTGCAACACCGGGCCCGGATCGGCCAAGCCCGAGGTCTCGATGATCACCCGCTCGAAACTCGGCACCGCGCCGCGGGCGCGATCGGCGAACAGGGCGCGCAGGGTTTCCTGCAGGTCGGTGCGGACAGTGCAGCACAAGCAGCCATTGCCGAGCAGCACGGTCACGTCGCTGCTCGACCGCAACAGCGCCTGATCGATGCCGATCTCACCGAACTCGTTGACGACGATCGCGGTGTTGGCCCCTTCGGGACGGGCGAGAAGGGCGCGGATCAAGGTCGTCTTGCCGGCGCCGAGAAAACCGGTCACCGCGATCACTGGCAGGCGCGGGCCGCGGGCGCGGCGCTGGCGCCGCCCAAACGGCGACGCGCCCTTCCCGGCGAACAGCGCTTGCGGCGTATTCCCGGCGGTCAAACTCAAGCTCTTGCTCCGGTATGGCAGCGGGCGATCGGGACACGCCGGCGACGGCCGCGGCCGAGGACGCTCACAGCGAGGCCGCGGCGGCCGGCCGCTGCCGCGCGCGGCTGGGCGAGGTGCCGGTCCACCGTTTGAACGCGTGATTGAACGCCGCCATCTCCGAATAGCCGAGCAGCCAAGCGATCTGTTGCAGCGAGATGCGCTCGTCAGCGAGGTGATGGTGAGCCTGCTGCCGCCGCAAATTGTCGAGGATGTCGCTGAAGGACGTGTGTTCGTCGGCCAGCCGCCGGGTCAGCGAGCGCGGGCTCATGCCGAGCTGTCGCGCGACAATGGCGGCGTGGACCCGGCCCTCGGGAAGCATACGGATCAGCTGGCGCTCGACGAGGTTGCGCAACCCCGTCGCGTGGCGCCGCTCGGCGAGCAAATGGTCGCCATGGGCGCTCAGGATCTCCAGCAGCCGGGCGTCCGCCGACATGATCGCGATCTGCAGCGCGCTCTGCGGAAAGACCACGCTTTGCTCGCTCCGCGCGAACGCCACCTTGCAGCCAAACAGCTGTGCGATCTCGTCAAAAGAAACGTCGCGGGCATGGGAAAAGTTGACCTCCGACGCCGTCAATCTGCGGCTCGTCACGGCGCGCATCGCCCGCACCATCAGCATCGCGACAAACTCGCAGTATTGCGGCGGCGGTTCGCCATATCGGCCCATTGGAATGATTGTCAGCGCCACGCCGTCATTTTTATCGATGAGTTCGAACAATATTGCTTCGCTGACGACTCGCGAATATCGGGAAAGATTATGAAACGCTTGGGCAACCGTCGTCGACGCAGCCGCTAGGTAATAAAGGACACCAACATCACGTAGGTCCATTTGCTGTGCGATGCGCATCCCGAGCAGCGGATCTGCCGTCGCGGCCGAAGCGTATTCGAGAAATCGGAATTGCGAGACGACCGCCACCCTGGCATCCGGGAGCGTCAGCTGACCGCGCGAAAGGCCAGCACGCGTTAAGATCGGCTCGGCGTCGACCCTATTCCGGTCGAGGAACAACAAAGCCTCGCGCGCCGCCAACGCGGACGTTTGCAGAAACGGGTTTTCTTGCGCGTCCTCCGCAGGCTCTTCCGACATCCTCCCACCATGCCCTTCGGTGGCAGGAAATATCAACCTTTTGGCCGACGGTATCAAGCTGACGGCCGGCCGCCGAGCCATCTCAAGGGGCGACGGGATTTGCCGCGGGCGTCATCCTCCCCGACCTTTCAAGCCGATCGGTTCGCATCGCTCGGGGTGGGTTGCGCCGCGTCGTTTCCCTTGATCGAACCAACGAGAGGACCATGAAAATGCGCGCTTTCATCGTCGCCGACGATGTGTCCGCCGCCCTGCGGGCCCAGACGATCCTGGCGACGCAGAATTTCATCTGCGACACCGCGGGCCTCGACGAAGACGGGGTCGCCATCGGCAAGCTGTACGATCACGACATCATCATTCTCGATCTCAGCGCGCAGAGCGGCGCCGGCAGCGAACTGGTGCAGCAATTCCGCGCGGCCGGGGTACGGACGCCTATCATGGTCATCGCCGCCGCGGCGCAAATCGACCTCAGAGTGAGATGCCTCGGTCTCGGCGCCGATGACTTTCTGACGAAGCCCTACGATCACCGCGAGCTGGTCGCCCATGTCAGAGCCGTCGTGCGCCGCGCCAACGGCCACGCGCAATCCGAAATCCGCACCGGCAAGCTGACGGTCAACCTCGATACCCAAATCGCTTCCGTGGCCGAGGTGCCGCTGGCCCTCACCAAAAAGGAATATTGCGTCCTCGAGCTGCTGAGCCTGCGCAAGGGCGTCGTGGTGACCAAGGAGGCGTTCCTCAACCACCTCTACGGCGGAATGGACGAGCCGGGGATGAAGATCATCGACGTCTTTGTCTGCAAGCTGCGGCAAAAGCTCGCCGAGGCCACCGGCGGCCGCCATTACATCAAGACCGTGCACGGCCGCGGCTACACGATGTGCGATCCCGCTCCGCGGCCGCCGGTGTGCGCGGCGGGCGGCGGGTTGGAGCCTCGCACCGCGACAAGCCCGGTGCACAGAGGCCTTGCAGCGCAATCGGCGGGAAGCTGATCGGGACCGCCGCTGGTCAGCGGATCAGCGACACAACAACCCAGAGGATCAGCCCCCAGAGGAGGGTGGACGCCAGCAATGCGAGGCAAAACCCCCGCGAAAAGCTGAGCCGGGGCGGCAATTGCCGCGACGCCGATCCCCGCGACCCTGTGCGGCGGAACGGCCACCGGCCTCGGCCTCCGCCCTGATCGGTGGGTTCGCCCGACGCGGCGGCGCCTACCGCATCCGATCGCCTCGACTCGGCCCGCTTCTCGAGCCAACGTAAAGTCGCCGGCATAACGAGGACGCCCTCATCCGCTGCACCGGGGTGATGATATTCCGGCAGCCCATCCCGGCAGCGTCAATAAAACGTCCAATCAGCCGGCGAAGTTCCCTTCAGGGCTTGGCGATTGGATTAAAATCGGGTCGTGCATTAGCCGAATGTTGGCCTCGAAGATTTGGCGACAACAAACTGCAACAAAAAGTTCACAGAACTTAACTAGGGGCCGTCACCCCGCCTTCTCGAATTTGCGGCGGTGGCGGCCCGTCGCCGGGGGCGCGGCTTTCCCGGCTTCTCGCTCGCTCAAAAATCCATTTCGAGGGTGTAGAGGCCGCCGGAATGTCGGTCGACGGTGTAGACGATCTGGCGCTCATCGACAAACACGTCGTTGATCTGGATCGCGCCGCTCGGCGAGCGCGCCGGCGGCTCCGGAACAAAATAGCCGATTTCGGCCGGCTGGTAAGGGTTCGACGTGTCGTAGGCGCGCAGTCCGCCGTTGAAATAGGTCGCGAGCACGATGCGGTCGGATTTCCACGCATTGGGCTTTGGCACGTTCTCGTAAAGATTGTGCGCGCCGTAGCGGGCGCCGCGGCGCTGGTAGGTTTCGAGCGGCGGCAACGGGCAGGTCGCGATCGGCACCGGGTTTTCTTCGGCACGACCGTCGACGATCCACACGAGCTTCGGCCAGTCGCCGCCCTCGGTGCGCACGCATTCGTCGCTGACGATATAGAGGCCGCGGTCGAAGAACGGCACCACCGTGTGGGTAAAGCCGTGATAGGGCGGGTGGTAGTCCCAGCGCGCGACCATCTTCGGATGGGCCTTGTCGGAGATGTCGAGGATCACCAGCCCGCCGTCGATATAACCGAGATAGGCGCGGTCGGGGCGCTCGGGATAAACGTTGGTGTTGTGCGGGCGAAAGCCGGTGTCGGCACCCTCGGGATGGCGCACCGGCGGCGGCGCGCTGTCGCCCTCGCGCGTGCCGGGCAGCCACCAGCGGCCGACCTCGACCGGCTTGGACGGGTTCTTGACGTCGATGATCCGATAGAACTGGTCGTCCTTCGGATGCGTCGGTTTGAAGTCCGGCGCGCTCGAACTCATGTGGATGTATTCGCCGTCGGCAAACCAGAGCTGATGGACGCCGCGCGAATCGGGTCCTGAACAATCGAAAAACGTGATCGAGCGCGGGTTTTCCGGCACCGAGATGTCGAACAATTCGAAGCCGGCGGGCTGCTGGCCCTGTTCCTTTGTCTGATAGGCGACGGCGAGGATGTCGCCTACGGTCTCCAGCGAATTCGAGCGCATATGCGACTGCGGCAGATCGGTGCGGGCGACAATCTTGGGGTCGCGCGGGTCGCTGACATCGATCCCGGTGAAGTTTTTCGGTGCGCTTTCGTGCGCGAGCCACAGGATGCGGCGGCCGTCCTTGGCGATCTGGATCGACATCCCCTCGCCGATCCCGCCGAAACCGTCGAGCTCGTGGTGTGCCAGCTGCCGGAAATTCCAAATAGCCGTCTCGGGCATGGATCACTCCTGAAAGGTGAACAAGAGGTCATCTGACGGTCGGCGCATCGCGAGCCGAAGGTGGGCTCGACGCCCCAATTCGGCCAACGCCGGGATTCCCGGGGCTCGCTGCGGCGCCGCCGGTCGGCCCCGCGGCGTTCGTCAATATTGGTCCTCACCGGATCCCGCGTGCCCCAGATCGTTCGATCGTGGTCGAAAGAAATTCGTGATGCGCTTCGCCGCTGTGGCTGCTTTGGCGAAGAGCCTTGCGCCCGCCGCCGCCGGTCGTCAAGGGGCAGAGCCGGCCGATAGGGTGCGGTCTCTTGACAAATGCCGGTCTTAGTTACGCGTCGGCAAGCCGCGCCCTCTTCAGCAAGGCGGCCTCTTGCGCGACACCCCGCGTAATGTAAAAGTAAGGTTAATATACTCCGATTTGACGCGATGCGGATGCTGCCAGGAGCAATCGCAGCGCGCAGTCGTCGGCGCCGGGGCATCCGCCGGCAATGCGGGACGGAAGCGATGCGACGCGCAACATGAACCGTTCGGCAGCGGCCGTATTGGCGCTGGCTTTCGCCTCGCTACCGGCCGCGGCGGTGCCGGCAAGACCGTCGCAAACCTTGCGGCTGATCGCTCAGGCCGATTTGCGCGTGCTCGACCCGATTTGGACGACGGCGACGATCACGCGGAATTACGGCTACATGGTCTACGATACGCTGTTCGCGCTCGACAGCCATTTTCAGCCGCGGCCGCAGATGGTCGATCACTGGACGGTCAGCGACGACAAGCTGACCTACACCTTCACCCTGCGCGACGGACTCAAATTCTCCGACGGCCAGCCGATCCGGAGCGTCGATTGCATCGCCTCGCTAAAGCGCTGGAGTGAGCGTGACTCGCTCGGGCAGTCGCTCGCCGCGGCGCTAGCCAAATATCGGGTCGTCGACGACAAGAGTTTTTCGATCATTCTCAAACAACCGTTCCCGCTATTGCTGGCGGCACTCGCCAAGCCGGACAGCAACGTGCCGTTCATTATGCCGCAGCGGGTCGCCGAAACCGGCGCATACGAGCAAATCAAGGAAACGACGGGCTCCGGACCCTACACGTTCGTCAAAGAGGAGTGGCAGCCCGGCCACGAGGCTGTTTTTTTCAAAAACCCCGAATATTTGCCGCGCACCGAGCCGCCGAGCTGGGCTGCGGGCGGCAAAATTGTCCGGGTCGATCGGGTGGTCTGGCTCTATCTCCCCGACCCAGCGACGGCAATGGCGGCATTCACGACGGGAGAGGCCGATTGGTGGGAGGCTCCGCCGCCCGATTTCTATCCGCTGCTCGCCCGCGACCGCGATGTCACCCTGGTGCAGGGCAGCTCGTTCGGGGTCGACGGGATGCTGCGCTTCAATCAGCTCCAGCCGCCCTTCAACAACGTCGAGATGCGGCAGGCGGTGCTGTATGTCGTCGATCAATCGGCGTACATGGCGGCGCTCGCCGGCGACCCGAAATACTGGAACACCTGCTTTAGCGTCTACAGTTGCGGCGGACCGATGGCGAGCGAGGCGGGAGCCAAGCCGCTCGAAGGCCCGCGCGACCTCGCCAAAGCCAGGCAGATGATCGCCGAGGCGGGGTACAGAAACGAAAAGGTCGTGCTGCTCGACCCCACTGATTTTGCTGTTTTGCACGCGCTGGCGCTGGTGACCGCCGACTTGCTGCGCCGCCTCGGGATCAATGTCGAGGTGCAGGCGATGGATTGGGGGACCCTCCTCGACCGCCGCGCGTCCAAGGCGTCAATCTCGGAAGGCGGCTGGAACATTTTCCTGACGACGTTTCCGGGAATTGCGATTCTCGATCCGGCGGTCGACGCGCCGCTGCGCGCCAACGGTGCCGCCGCCTGGTTCGGCTGGCCCGACGATCCCGTCATCGAAAAATTGCGCGATGCGTGGCTCGCGGCACCGACCGAAGCGCAGCGCAAGACCATCGCCGATAATCTGCAGCGCGAGGCGTTTGTCAGCGTCCCCTATATTCCGCTCGGCGAATATTCGGCGCGCACCGCTTTCCACGACGATCTCTCCGGCGTCGACACCGGACCCGCCCTGTTCATGTGGAACGTCAGCAAGAACTGATCGGCGAAGAGGGCTGCCGATCCCCCTTAACCGGCGCGGCATTTGTCGTAGAGAAAGTAACCCCCGGTGCTGGACGCGAAGCGCACGGTCAACTCGCCGGTTGTGCGATCGAGATCGTAAAGCCCGCCATGCGCGGTGTCGTGCCAGCTGATCCACCGTTCGCTGATGTCCGCGGGAAACGCATCGACGAAATTGCGGGCGAAGTCGACTTTGATGTCCCAACTGGCCCCGCTCGCCGGGTTGGTGCAACGGAACACTGCGGCCTCGGGCGCCGCGGGTGCGGCGCGCGCGATCGTGGCCGCGGTCAGCGACAGCAGGACGATTACGGGCTTGCGCAAGGACCGATTCCAATGGGGAAACTGTCGATGCACTCTCAAGGAAAAAGCACGCGATGATCGAGCGCGGCCGTTGCGGGCAGGCCGAACATCACGTTCATGTTCTGGATCGCGTGTCCCGAGGGCGCCCTTGACGAGAATGTCGATCGCCGAGCCCACGATTTTGGCCCGCGCCAGGCTGTCGCGTCCAAGCAGAGCCGATTGGCTGGCCGGATTGTCATTCAGGCACCCGTGTCCAATCCCAGCATCAAGCGAATGTTTTGCACCGCGGCGCCCGACGCACCCTTGCCCAGATTGTCGAGCCGGGCGACCAGAACCGCCTGGCGCCGCGCCTCGTTGGCATAGACCGAGAGTTCGAGCCGGCCGGTATCGTTGAGCGCGGTCGGTTCGACCTTGCCGTCTGCGGCGGGTGCTACGACCGCAACCAGCGCGCAATCGCGATAGCGCGCTACTAATACCTCGTAGAGATCGGCGCCGCGGGGCTTCCCAGGCAACGTGTCGAGGTGGAATGGCACCGACACCAGCATGCCCTGGCGGAAATGGCCGACCGAGGGCACAAAAATCGGCCGCCGCGTCAGCCGCGAATAGAATTCGGTCTCGGGCACATGCTTGTGTTCGAGGCCGAGCGCGTAAACTTCGAAGGCTGGACCGCCCGCCGAATCGTGCGCCGCGATCATCGACTTGCCGCCCCCCGAATAGCCGCTAACCGCGTTGATCGCGATCGGGTAGTCGGGCGGGACGATGCCGGCATCGACCAGCGGCCGCAGCAGCGCGATGGCGCCCGTCGGATAGCAGCCCGGGTTGGCGACCTTGTCGGCGGCGGCGATGCGCGCGGCTTGGCCGTCTTCCATCTCCACAAAGCCGTAGGTCCAACCCGGTTGCACGCGATGCGCGGTGCTGGCGTCGAGCAATTTGGGCATTTCGGGGCCGAGCCCTTGGGCAAGCGCCACCGCTTCTCGCGCGGCCTCGTCGGGCAGGCACAGCACCACGAGATCGACCTCCGCCATCAGGTCGCGCCGCGCGGCCGGGTCCTTGCGCTGCGCCGGCGACAGGCTTTTGACTGCGATCTTGGGCAGGTTTTCGAGGCGGGCACGGATGCCGAGCCCAGTCGTGCCGGCCTCGCCGTCGATGAATACGCTGGGCCGGTTTGTCGGCATGTCCTCATTCCCCGCGCACAGATAAGGAGGAGCCCTGCGGGAGATCCGCATTCGCCGCCGATCCCCTAGCGCAATTGGGGGTGCCGCGCAAAAGAGTTTTGCTTTGCAGCATCAGCGACCTGCGATTGCCGATTTCCGCAAGGCGACCGGCTGGGTTATCCTCCGCAATTCTGGGCAGCAGGAGTGGACAGCGATGGATGGAACGGGCGCGCCGTTGCAATGCCTAGCCGGGGTCAAGGTGCTCGATCTGACCCAGTTCGAGGCGGGGCCGACCTCGACCGAGGCTCTCGCGTGGCTCGGCGCCGAGGTCGTCAAGGTCGAAAATCCGAAGGGCGGCGAGCCCGGCCGCACCTCGTTCGCTGGTCCGACGGGCAGTCCGGACTCGTATTATTTCTTCGAATTCAACGCGAACAAGAAATCGGTCACGGTCAACCTCAAATCCGAACGCGGCCTGGCCCTGGTCAAAGACATGGCGCGGCATGCGGACGTCATGGTCGAGAACATGGCCCCCGGCACGATCGAGCGCATCGGCCTCGGCTACGACGTGATCAGCGCCATCAATCCCGGCATCATCTATTGCCAGATCAAAGGCTTCGGCGAAGGGAGCCCGTACGAGAAGAATCTCGCCTTCGACATGATCGCGCAGGCCGCCGGCGGCACGATGAGCATCACCGGCGAGCCCGACGGCCCGCCGATCAGGCCCGGCCCGTCGCTCGGCGATACCGGCACCGGCATGGTGATGGCGATCAGCATTTTGGGCGCGCTCTACGAGCGCCGCGCCACCGGCCGGGGCCGCCGCCTGCAAGTGGCGATGCAGGACGCGATGCTGCACTACATGCGCTTTGCGTTTCAGACCCAGGCGGTGCTCGGCCGGGCCGCACCCCGCAACAGCACGCGCAGCAACACCGCGCCCTCGGGCATTTTCCCTTGCGCCCCGGGCGGTTCCAATGACTGGATCTATGTCTTCGCCCGCCAGACGGACCACTGGCACCGTTTGCTCAAGCTGCTCGGCCGCGAGGATGCGATCGGCGACCCGCGCTACGAGACCGCGCAAGCCCGCGGCGAGCACGTGGAAGAGGTCAACGCGATGGTCGCCGAGTGGACCAGGCAGCGCGACAAACACGAGGCGATGCGCCTGATCGGCGCCGCGGGCGTGCCGGCGGGCGCCGTGCTCGACACGATGGAACTGATGAACGAGCCGAGCTTTACCGAGCGCGGCATCCTGCAGGTCGCCCAGCATTCCAGCGGCCCGTTCAAGATGCCGTCTTGGCCGGTGCGGTTTGACGGCGCCCCGCCCAAACTCGAACCCGCGCCGTTGCTGGGTCAGCATTCGGCCGAGGTGTTTGGCGATTGGCTCGGCATGAGCAAGAGCGATGTCGAGGCCTTGCGCAAGGAAGGGGTGATCTGACCGCGTCGCCGACCTGACCCGGATGCGCCGCCACCTTCGTCGTTCCCGCTTTTCGCCGGAATGACGGCCGGCGAGGATGCCCGAGCTGCCCGAAGTCGAAACCGTCCGGCGCGGCTTGGCGCTGAAGATGAGCGGCCGGCGGATCGTGCGGGCCGAATTGCGCCGGCCGGATCTGCGGCGGCCGTTCCCGCCGGAACTGGCCGAGCGGCTCGGCGGCGCCCAAATCGGCGCGCTCCGGCGGCGCGGCAAATACATCCTGATCGAACTCGACGCCGACGATTTGCTGTTGCTGCACCTTGGCATGTCCGGGCGGATCACCGCCGGCGACGCGGCGCAGCCGGACCTGCGCCACGACCATGTGGTGCTGACCCTCGACGACGGCACCGTTGTCCGCTTCAACGACGCCCGCCGCTTCGGCACCCTCGATTACCTGCGGCGCAGCGAGGCGGATCGGCACCCGCTGCTGGCTGGGCTCGGCCCCGAGCCGCTCGAAGCGGGTTTTGACGGCGCCTACCTCGCCCACAAGCTCGCTGGCAAGATGACGCCGATCAAGGCGGCACTGCTCGATCAACGAATCGTCGCCGGACTCGGCAACATCTATGTCTGCGAGGCGCTCTACCGCGCCCGACTGTCGCCGCGGCGGCTCGCCGGGACGATCGGCCGCGGCCGCGCCGAGCGGCTCGTCGCAGCGATCCGCGCGGTGCTCGACGAGGCGATCGAAGCCGGCGGCTCGTCGTTGCGCAATTATGTCCAAGCCAATGGCGAACTCGGCTATTTCCAGCATCGCTGGGCGGTCTACGGCCACGAAGGCGAGCCCTGCCCCGATTGCAATTGCAGCGAGGGCGTGCGCCGCATCGTCCAATCCGGCCGCTCGACCTTCTTTTGCGCCAAACGCCAGCGTTAGGCCTATTAAGGTGCTGATTTCAAAAGTTCTCGGTATTTGCAGCACTACCATCCCGACGAAGGTCGGGACCCACTTCGGCCGTGGGTACCGGCCTTCGCCGGTATGGTAAGGGAGGAGCGGCAGCAACTGGATCGCACATACTTCTGATCCGGTACATCAGAGGAGAACCACGGGGATGAGCGACGAGCGAGATCACCGGACCATCCTCATCGAACGGCGCGGGGCGGTCGGCATCGTCACCCTCAATCGCCCGCAGGCGCTGAACGCGCTGAACAAGGCGCTGGTCGCCGAGCTGGCCTCGGCGATCGACGAGTTCGAGCGCGACGACGCGATCGGTGCCATTGTACTGACCGGCAACGACAAGGCCTTTGCCGCCGGCGCCGACGTCAAGGAGATGGCAGGCAAAACCTATCCCGAAATCTATCTCGACGATTTCATCACCGACGGTTGGGAGCGGGTGGCGCAATGCCGCAAGCCGGTCGTCGCCGCGGTCGCCGGCTTCGCGCTCGGCGGCGGCTGCGAGATCGCGATGATGTGCGACATCGTCGTCGCCGCCGACACCGCGCGCTTCGGCCAGCCGGAGATCACGCTCGGCACGATTCCCGGCGCCGGCGGAACCCAACGCCTCGCCCGCTTTGTCGGCAAGGCGAAAGCGATGGATCTGTGCCTGACCGGGCGGATGATGGACGCCGCCGAGGCCGAGCGCGCCGGTCTCGTCAGCCGCATCGTGCCGGCGGCCGAGCTGTTGACCGAGGCGGTCAGGATCGCCGAGCGCATCGCCGAGATGTCGCGGCCGATCGCGATGATGGTCAAAGAATCAGTCAACCGCGCCTATGAGACGACGTTGGCCGAGGGCGTGCGCTTCGAGCGCCGGGTGTTCCACGCGACTTTCGCCACCGAAGACCGCAGAGAGGGGATGGCGGCCTTTATCGAAAAGCGCAAACCCGCCTTCCGCAACCGCTAACCCGGGCGCGGGAGATTATCTCGGCGAGTTAGCTTAGGACAAACTGACCGCTAGCCTTTGATGCCGTAGCGCGCGGCCCAGCCGAGCCCGGCGCGGGTGTCGGCCTTGGGTCGGTATTCGCAGCCGATCCAGCCCGAATAGCCGATCTCGTCCAACAGATCGAACAAGTACGGGTAGTTGATCTCGCCGACATCGGGCTCGTTGCGGCCGGGGTTGCCGGCGATCTGGATGTGCGGATAACGTCCGGCGAGCGCGCGAATATGGTGGGCGAGATCGCCCTCCATGATCTGCACATGGTAGAGATCGAGCTGCAATTGCAGATTAGGGTGCCCGACGCGCTCGATGACCGCCATCGCTTGGCTTGTCGTGTTCAGGAAATAGCCGGGGATGTCGCGGTTGTTAATCGGTTCGATAATGACGGTGATGCCCTCGGGCGCTAGCCGCCCAGCCACGTACCGCAAATTGGCGATGTAGGTCCGCTCCGCCTCGGCGCGATCGCGGCCGTCGGGCCACAACCCGGCCATCGCGTGCAGCAATCGGCAATTCGTCGCCTTGGCGTAGGAAAGCGCCCTGTCGACCCCGGCGCGGAATTCCTGCTCGCGCCCCGGTAAAGCCGCCATGCCGCGCTCGCCCGCCGCCCAATCGCCGGGCGGCATGTTGAACAAGGCCTGGGCGAGGCCGTGCTTCTGAAGCTGCGCCGCGACGGTTTCGGGCGGATGATCATACGCGCCGAGATATTCGACCGCCTTGAACCCGCATTCGGCCGCGGCCGCAAAGCGATCGAGAAAATCGACCTCCTGAAAGATGAAGCTCAAATTGGCGGCGAATTTCGGCATGCGAGAGGCCTCCCCGGCGGGGTCGATCGGATGGCTTGCCGGCTCGTTTGCGGCAGGCGCGACACAACGTTACTCTTTCCCGGCGTGCGAGCGAAGGCAAGGGAGGCCGCAGGTGCCCGTATTGTTGGGAGCGATCGCCGACGATTTCACCGGCGCCACCGATCTGTGCAACACGCTGGTGCGGCGCGGCATGCGCACCGTGCAATTGATCGACGTGCCAGCCCGCGGCTGCGCGATCCCCGATGCCGAGGCGGTGGTTGTGGCGCTGAAGAGCCGCACGATCCCGGCCGTCGAGGCGATCGACAAGAGCCTTGCCGCCCTCGCCTGGCTGCAACGGGCGGGGGCGCGGCAGTTCCTGTTCAAATACTGCTCGACCTTTGATTCGACCGATGCCGGCAATATCGGCCCGGTCGCCGAGGCGCTGATGGCAGCGCTCGACACCGATTTCACCTTGTTCTGCCCGGCCTTTCCCGAAGCAGGGCGGACGATCTATCGCGGCTACCTGTTCGTCGGCGAGGTTTTGCTGTCCGAATCGGGAATGCGCGACCATCCGCTGACGCCGATGCGCGATCCCTCGCTGGTGCGGGTGTTGCAGCGACAAAGCCGCGGCCGGGTCGGGCTGGTGCCGGAGGCGATCGTCGCGCGCGGCGCGGCGGCGATCCGCGACGCTTTCGCGGCATTGCGCAAGGACGGTTTCGCCCATGCGATCGTCGACGCGATCGCAGACCGCGATCTCGAAGCCATCGGCGAGGCCGCGGCCGATTTCAAACTGATCACCGGCGGTTCCGGCATCGCCCTCGGGCTGCCCGAGAATTTCCGCCGCCGCGGGCTGCTCGGCGACAGCGGCGGCGCCGACACCCTGCCGGCGATTGACGGACCGGCCGCGGTGTTGTCGGGTTCGTGCTCGACCGCGACCTTGGCGCAGGTCGCCTATATGCGCGAACGCGCGCCGGTCTTTACGATTGACCCGATCGCCGCCGCCGAAGGCGCGGTGGCGCAGCAGGCGCTCGCCTGGGCAAAGCCGCTGCTCGGCGACCGCCCGATTCTGATTTCGGCGACCGCACCACCCGAGAAAGTCGCCGAGGCACAGCGCCGGCTCGGCCGCGAACGCGCCGGCGCGGTCGTCGAAGAGACCCTGGCGGCGATCGCGCGCGGGCTCGCCGATGCCGGCATGCGCCGACTGGTCGTCGCCGGCGGCGAGACCGCGGGGGCGGTGGTTCAGGCGCTCGGCGTCACCGGGTTGCGGATCGGCCGCCAAATCGACCCAGGCGTGCCGTGGACAGTCAGTCTCCCCGGCAGAACCGGCGAGCCGGCCTTGGCGCTGGCGCTCAAATCCGGCAACTTCGGCGCCCCCGACTTTTTCCTGCGCGCCTTTTCGGTCCTGGCCGGAGAGCAAGGATGACTGCCCATTTCAGTGTCATTGCGAGCGAAGCGAAGCAATCCCGACCCGCCGCGCCACTGTTCGCGAGATTGCCGCGTCGCCTGCGGCTCCTCGCAGTGACCACAAATCCTTGAAAAGAGGAGCCGCAGCATGAGCGACGCGAAACAGCGCGAGGCGATCTGCGCGATCGGGGCGTCGATTTTCGACCGCGGGCTCACCGCCGGGTCGTCGGGCAACATCAGTGTGCGCGTCGAAGACGGGTGGCTGATGACGCCGACCAACGCCTCGCTCGGGCGGCTCGACCCGGCGCGGTTGTCAAAGCTCGACGGCGCCGGCAGGCTCGTCGCGGGCGATCCGCCGACCAAGGAAAGCTTTCTGCACCGGGTCATGTACGAAGAGCGCGCTGGCACCGGTGCCGTCGTGCATTTGCATTCGACGCATTCGGTCGCGGTGTCGTGCCTCACCGAACTCGACCCGGCCGACGTGCTGCCGCCGATCACCGCCTATTACGTGATGCGGGTCGGACGGCTGCCGCTCGTGCCCTATTTCAAACCCGGCGATCTCTCACTTGCCGAGGCAGTGCGCGGCATTGCGGGCAGGCACCACGCGGTATTGCTCGCCAATCACGGCCCGGTCGTCGCCGGCGCCAACCTCGACGCCGCGGTCAATGCGATCGAAGAGCTCGAGGAAACCGCCAAGCTTTACCTGCTGTTGCGCGGCGCCAAGACCCGCTATCTGACGCGCGCGCAAGTCGAGGAATTACGCGAATGAAGCTCACGGGCGACCCGGTTTGCCTGGGGTTTCAAGGGCTACCCGCGATACCGGCACTGAGCGGCCGCAGCCGTCGGCCGAGGTAAAGCGGCAAGCTCAGCGCCGGGCGGCCGGCATGCAACACCGTCGCCGGCGGCAATACTTCGACCGATTGGAATAGGTTGCCGAAGCGGGCGGTGATCTCGGCGGGCGAGGTGCGCGGGGCAATGATCAGCACATCCGAGCCGGCGTATTTGGTCAGGGGTGCGACGATGCCGTATTCGCGCGGGTCGGGGCCGAGGCACAATACCGGCACGCGGCCGCCGAGCGCATAATCGATCTTTCCCGCATCGAGCCAGCGCGTCGCTGCGACCACCAGATTTGGCCGGCCGAGCAGGCCGCGGTTTGCAAGTTCGCCGGGGAGCGAACTCCAATCGACCGCGGCGATCGCCGGATCGTCGGCCGCGACCGCATCCGGGAACGCCGCGGCCAGCCAATCGAACCGTACCTCGCTCGCAACCAAGGCCGCGCCGAGGACAATAAAAACCCCGGTCGCGACGACCGCCAGGAGGAGCCGACGGCCGACCGGCGAATGGCGGGCGATCGCATCGCCGAGCAGCGGCAGCAGCATCAGATAGCCGGGGGCCGTCCAATGGAACAGGATATGGCTCCACAGCGCGATCGCGGTGAAGAAGACGATCGGCGGCGCCGCCAGGCAGACGAGCAGCCAGCGGTTTCGATCCGAGGGGCCGCGGTGCAACGCGGCGACTCCGCACACGACCAGCGGCAGCCAGATCCACGGCAGAAAGTAGAGGGCCGCGCCGCCAATCGCCGCCAATGGCCCGAACAGGAAGAGATGACCGCCGGCGCGCCCTCCCTGAAACAAAAACGAGACCCAACCATGCCGCGCATTCCAGATCAGCGCCGGCAGAAACAGGACCAGTGCGGCAAGGCCGGCGACATAGGGCTGCGGCCGTAACAGCCAGCGGCGACTGTGGCGCTCGGTTAAGAGATACAGCAGCGCGCCAAGGATCGTCAGCACCGCCGAATATTTCGAGGACAGCGCCAGCCCGGCGCAAATTCCTGTCGCGAGCCACCAGCCCGACGCGGCTCGGCCCTCGGCCGGCAACGCCCGGACCAGACAGGCGGCGGCGCCGAGCAATGCCGCCAGCAACGGGCCGTCGGGCAAGACCCAGGTGGCCGACGTAACGCCGAGCACTGGTGCGACGTTCAGCACCGCGGCGGCCCACAGCCCCGCTCGCTGGTCGAACAAGGCGGCGGTGACGCGATACATCAGCACCGTCGTCAGCGCGAACAGCGCGATGAACGGCAGCCGTACAACGATCGCGCCGTCACTGCCGGCGAGGCGGCCCGCCGCCCATGCCAGCCACCACGCGATCGGCGGATGATCGAAATAACTGAGCTGCCATTCGCGGCCGGCCGCGACCATGTAGCTCTCGTCGATCCCGAGACCGAGGGACGCGGCAAACGCGAGCCGCATCGCCGAGCTGGCGAGGATCAGCGCCGTCAACCCGCCCGCCGGGGTCCTCGCCCACGCCGAGACCCCGCGCCGCCGCCGGACGCACCGCGAGGCTGGCAACACGCCGACAGGAGATATCATCGGGGCGCGCTGAAGTTTCGATGTCGTACCGGCGAAAGCCGGTATCCATGCCAGCGGTGGGTCCGGACCTTCGCCGGGAAGACACCAGCTTGTGCCGCTTCCTTCAAATGCGCGGCTCCCGAAATCGCTCTTTATCAGGCTGATCGACGCAGGCCGTCAGCGCGGGCGGAAGTATTCTTCGTAGGGCGTGTCGTTCTTGATCAAGAGGCCGCCGTCGACGGTCAGTGCGATGCCGGTGATCATGCGGGCCGCGTCGCCGGCGAGGAACAGGATCGGGTCGGCGATGTCCGCGGGCTCGCACATTCGGCCGAGCGGGATTTTGCGGCCGCGCTCGGCTTTGCTTTCTGCGGTCGGCATCGACCCGCCAAAGGCGGTGGCGGTGGCGCCCGGGCAAACGGCGTTGACCCGGATATGGTCGGGGGCGAGTTCGTAGGCGGCATGGCGGGTCAATCCCAACAGCCCGGCTTTCGACGCGCTATAATTCGCGGTGCCGCCGAACGAGATCCGCTGGCCGGCGATCGAGGCGACGTTGACGATCGCACCCCCGCCGCGCGTCCGCAGGTACGGCAACACCGCCTGGATGCCGTTGAAGGCGCCGGTCAGGTTGACGGCGATGACGCGATCCCAGTCTTCGGCGCCCATCTCGCCGATCATCCGCCGCACGGTCACACCGGCGCCGTTGACGAGGATGTCGATGCCGCCGGCCTTGGCCGCGATTTCGGCGGTAAGGGCGGTAAAGCCGGCGCGATCAGTCACGTCGAGGGGGTGGGCCGCGGCGTTGCCGCGGTTGCCGGCGATCTCGCTCGCGGTTCGCTGCGCCGCCGCCGCGTCGCGGTCGACGACCGCCACATGCGCGCCCCGAATGGCAAAGGCGCGGCAGGTCGCAGCGCCGATGCCGCTGCCGCCGCCGGTTACGATCGCGACTTTTCCGGCAAAGTCTTCTGGCATCGCGTTCCCCCTCTTTTCCGGCGCGAACCCTACAGCCGATCGGCCTTGTCGAGAATGGCCGCGGCGAGCGCATTCGCCGGGCCGCGCAAGGTGCGCCCGCTGCCGGCGACGACAAATTCTATATGGCCGAGTTCCGGCAACGCCACCGACCGCGGCAGCACGGCCAGCCCGTTCGGCACAAAGCCGTCGGCCTGGACGCCTACCCCAAGCCCGGCCGATGCGGCGGCATTGAGACCGCTCAAACTGCTGCTAGTGCAGACGATGCGCCAGCGGCGCCCGGCGCGTTCGAGCGCCTCCAACGCCATCGCTCGGCTGATGCTCGGCGGCGGATAAAGGATCAGGGGCAATGGCCGCTCTGGATCCGCGAGCGCCAAATCGCCGGCGATCCACACCAACCTCTCGCGCCGCACCAGCTGCCCGCGATCCTCGCCGGGCCTCCGCTTGGCGAGCACAAGGTCCAACTCGGCCGCGTCGAGCGCCTGGAACAACGCGCCGCTCAGCCCCACCGTCAATTCGAGGTCGACGGCGCGATGAACGCGGGTGAATTCGCGCAATACTTCGGGCAGGCGGCTCTGCACAAAATCCTCCGAGGCGCCGAAGCGCACCCGCCCACGCAATTCCGACACCGCGAAATACTGCCGGGCGCGCTCGTTGGCGTCGAGAATGCCGTGGGCGAGGCCGAGCATCGCCTGGCCGTCCGCGGTTAGCGCCACCGAATGGGTGTCGCGCATAAAAAGCCGCCGCGACGCCGCCTCTTCGAGCCGCCGGATGTGCTGGCTGACCGTCGATTGGCGCAGGCCGAGGCGGCGGCCGGCCTCGCTGAAGCTCGCCGCCTTGGCAACGGTGACAAAGGTGGTCAACAGCCCGGGATCGAACATGATGCTCATCACGATTTACGATCACAGTAACATCTCTGATCGGAGTTCTCAATAAGCTCGGCCGCCGGCATGTTGGGCCTTGGGAAACCAACCCTTGCGCAGGCCGCCCCGATGACGATGCTCTCCCGCTTCCGCCCCGACGAATTCACCATGGCGATGGCCGGCACGGTGACATTCGCCTTTGTGCTGCCGTGCCACGGCACCGGCGCGCAGGTTTTCGCGGGCCTAACCTCGGTCGCGGTCGCGCTGTTGTTCTTTTTGCAGGGAGCGCGGCTGTCGCGGACGGCGATCGTCTCCGGCGCATGCCATTGGCGGCTGCATCTCTTGGTCTTTGGCGCCACCTTTGTGCTGTTTCCACTCGCTGGCTTGGCGTTGCGGCCGCTGGCGTCGGGCCTCTTGACCCCGCCGATGCTGCTGGGGCTGATGTTTTTGTGCATTCTGCCCTCGACGGTGCAGGCCTCGGTCGCGTTCACCTCGATCGCCGGCGGCAATGTCGCCGCGGCCTTGTGCAGCGCCTCGGCGTCGAGCCTCGTCGGCATGGCGGCCACACCCTTGCTGGTCGGCCTGATATTGCATTCGCATGGCGGGTTTTCGCTCACGGCACTGCGCTCGATCGGGTTCGAGATGCTGCTGCCGTTTCTCGCCGGCCAGTTGTTGCAAAGCCGGATCGGCGGCGTGGTGCAGCGGCACCGCACGATGCTGGGCCTAGTCGATCGCGGCTCGGTCCTGCTGATGGTCTACGCCGTATTCAGTGCGGCGACCGTGGGCGGCATCTGGCATCAGCTCGCCCTCGGACGGTTCGCGCTGCTGGTCGCCGTCGATGCGGCATTGCTGGCGGCGATGCTGGCGACGACGGCGCTCGCCGCGCGCCGGCTCGGGTTTTCGCGCGCCGACCAAATCGCGATCGTGTTTTGCGGCTCGAAAAAGAGCCTCGTCAGCGGCATTCCGATGGCGAACGTGCTGTTTGCCGGCCCCGCTCTCGGGCTGATCGTCTTGCCGTTGATGATCTTCCACCAGCTCCAGCTGATGGCCTGCGCGGCCCTCGCCCGGCGCTACGCATCGGTCTCAGTTCCGACATTCGAGCCCGAACTTTTCGACCGGCAGGGCGCGTGACCCCGCGCTGCGCCCCCCGGTGAGCGGGCGCCGGTGTTGGCTACCACAGCATCTCCTGCAGGTTCGAGAGCGGCGGGATCATGCTGTCGGGAACCGGAAGCATCTGCCGGTTCCAATCTTCCCATAAACGGCGCAGCTCGTTCAGCAGATCGGGGCGTTTTTTGGCCATGTCGCCGCGTTCGCGCGGGTCCCAGCCGATATCGAACAGGAACTCGCGGTCCTTGACCTTCAGATATTTCCAGTCGCCGCGGCGGATTGCGCGCTGGGCGCGGTTGGCCATGCGCCAGTAGAGCGTGCGCTCGCCAGCCGGCCTTTGTCCGGTCAGCACCGGCAACAGATCCTGCCCGTCCAGCGGATAGCCGGGATCGGGCATGACCCCGGCGGCGGCGAGGCAGCTCGCGGTCAAGTCCATCGTGATCGACACCTGGTCGGTCACCGCGCCGGCTTCGACATGCCCCGGCCGCCAGACGATCTGCGGCACCCGCAGACCACCCTCCAGCAAATCCCATTTGCGGCCGACAAACGGCCAGATGTTCGAATAGCGCTCGCCGCCATTGTCGCTGGTGAAGATCACCAATGTGTCCCGGCCGGAATGCCGGACCGCATCGACGACCCGGCCGATCCCGGCATCCAGGATCTGCATCATCTCGCCATAGATGCGGGGGCTGCCGCCCTCCATGATTTCACCCCAGTTTACCTCGCGCTCACGCGCCGCCATCTCGACCGAGGGAGCCGACCACGGCCAGTGCGGAGCGTTGTAGTGCAAGCTGAGGAAATACGGTGCCGGTGGAGCCGCGGCGGCGTCCACATAGGCGGCAGCCCGATCGCTCAACAAATCGGTGACGTATCCTGCCCGCTCGACCGGCAGCTCGCCCTCGTAGAGGTCGGGTTCGCCGCCCTCGCCCTTATGCGTGTAGTAGCCGGTATAGCCGCCCATGATGCCGAAGAACTCGTCGTAACCGCTCTTCAGCGGGCCGTATTTCGGCAGAAAGCCGAGATGCCATTTGCCGATCAGCGCGGTGCGATAGCCCGCACCCCGCAACAGCGCGGGCAAGGTCGGGAAGCCGGCCGGGATGCCCATCTCCGGCTCGTCGCGGTTGGCCGGGCGAAGCGGCTCGACGAGGCCGAGCTTGAGGCGATACTGGTAGCGCCCGGTGATCATCGCGACCCGCGTGTTGGTGCATAAGGGCGCGTTGGCATAGGCCTGGGTGAAGCGAACCCCTTCGCCGGCAAACCGGTCGAGCGCCGGGGTGCGGTAGCCGATCTGCCCGGTGCAGCCGAGATCCGCGTAGCCGCAATCGTCGACGACGATAAAGATTATGTTCGGGCGATCCGGGCTGGTCATCGAGGGCTCCTTGCGCATTACCGGGGGTGCGCAGAATTGTTCAAGCTCGACCGCGCGCTTCGGGCCCGAGGGGCGGTCCGCAGCACGCCGCAATTCACCGGCGGAGATTACATGGACGGCCGCGGGATTGGCATGCGGGTTGCTGAGAGGGGACGATAACCCGAACGCAGGAGGCGCCGATGACCCGTGAGGAGCTGACCCACAAAATTCTCGCGACCAAGCGCGCCAAACGCCTCACTTGGAAAACGATCGTCGCCGAGATCGGCGGCGGCTCGGCGGTCTATCTGACCGCCGCGATGATGGGCCAGATGAAATTGCGGCCGGAGCAGGCCGAGCGGGCCGCGAAACTGCTCGGCCTCAATACCGAAGAGCAGAGCCTGTTGCAGGAAATCCCGTACCGCGGTTCGCTGCCGACCGCGGTGCCGACCGATCCGCTGATCTACCGTTTCTACGAGCTTGTGCAGGTTTACGGCACGACTTGGAAGGAGTTGATCCAGGACGAATTCGGCGACGGCATCATGAGTGCCATCGACTTCGACATGGCGATCGAGCGTCAGCCCGACCAGAAAGGCGACCGCGTCAAGCTGACCCTGAGCGGCAAATTTCTTCCGTACAAGGAGTACTGAGGAAACGGCCTGCTCGGCCGTGCGGCCTTATGGCGCCGATGCGGCATCCTTGCGGAGAACGGAAATGCTGTTGCTGTTGTCATCGACAAAGGCAAACAGCGCGCGTTTATGGGGTCCATTTGAGCTCGCCCCGGAGACGGCGAAGCCGAAGGCTCCTCCCTCCGCGGCATCGACATTGGACTGACTGACGAACTTACCCGATGTGGTGAATTCGACGATTTCGCTCGGCTGCGTCGGATCGGCATTCACCGCATCGCCATTAGCCGTTAGCAAATCGCCGTTCGGCGCGAAAGCCAGCGCAAGCGGACCGCGCAGATGCTCATTCTGAAAGACGACTGTCCCCCGACCCGACGAACCGGTGTGCCCTTCGGCGTGGGTAACCGCGAAGATCGTGTTGTCCATGGTTGACGCGACGAACAGGACATCGTCCCTTGCGTCATAGGCGAGGCCTGTCGGTCCCACTATCAGCGCCGCAGAATTGGGCTGAACCGTGTAACCCGTGGCGATCACCGTCGCCTTGGTAACGGTGACGAACGCCGCGGCTACAGTGAGATCGAGGCGCGTGATCGTGCCATTCAGCACGTTCGAGACAAAGACATGGGCGTGATCGAACTCGTCGTCGATCGTCAGGTCCCAAGGACCGTCAAGCCCGGCGGTATAGGGAGAAGGCGATACCTCGTTGCCGTTCTTGTCGAGGAACAGCAGCGCACCGAGCTGGATCGTGTCGAACTTGCCGTCGCTGGTCGGCACGCTGCCGACCAGCACGAAACCGCGTCGCAACACCCCGAGAGCGGTGGTCAGGCCCAGTCCCGAACCTTGAAAAAGTGTCGTCGCCGTTCCCGACGGCGCGACGATCCCATTGGGAGTCAACTGGATGATCGTGGTGCCGGTACCCTGAAGATTGCTGCTGTTGTTGAAATTGGACACCGGGACATCGCCCGGCGCGATTGCGCCGCCCGACGGGAAACCCCGCGGCACGATGGCAACGCCGTAGGGATTGAGGTCGCCATTCCCCGGTGTGGTGGAGGACACGATCTGATCGGGGATGAAGGGCCGCTCCCGCCCCGAAGAAAACGAGTCGGCGCCGGCGCCTCCGGCCGAAAGCAGCATTGCGGCGGCCGCAAGAAGACCCTGACGACGAACTCCCGCACCGCGTACACCGCAGCGCCAATGTGAAATCCTATTCTTCCGGTACCGTTCAATATGCCGCATCGAAGCCCTCTCTCGTCGCATCGGGGCGATTGGCCAGCCGCCCTCCGATCGCTACGACTCGCTGACGCTCGTTTCTATTCCGAGCGAGAGCGCCTGATGCGCACCCGTATGACAGCACGCTGGCGGGAGCCTAGCCAAACCCGCGCCAACCGGATTGTCCGCTGGCGATCACAAAAATGTGTGCGGTCGGCCGCAGCCCTCAGCGTAGCTGGTCGAGGGCGAGGTTGAGTTCGAGGACGTTAACCCGCTTCTCGCCGATGACACCGAGAAAGCGGTCGCGGGTTTGTTCGTCGACCAGCGCGCGCAGTTTGTCGGGGTCGAGGTGGCGCGCCTTGGCGACGCGCGGCACCTGGAAGAGGGCGGCAGCCGGGGTGATGTCGGGGTCGAGCCCGCTCGCCGAGGTCGTCACCAGATCGACCGGGATCGGGGTTCCCGGGTTTTCCTTGGCGAGCTTGGCGGCGTCGCCCTTGACCCGGTCGATCAGCGCCTGGTTGGTCGGCCCGAGGTTCGAGCCGGCCGAATTGTCGGCGGCATAGGGCACCGAGATGGTTTTGGTCGGATCCTTCGGGTCGGGCTCGGTCGTCGCCGACGGGCGTGGGTGGAAATACCTGTCGGCGGTGAAGTTCTGGCCGATCAAGCTCGAGCCGATCACCTTGCCGTCCTTCTCGATCAGGCTGCCATTGGCCTGGTGGGGAAAGATCAGTTGCGCGAGCCCGGTCATCCCGAGCGGATAGATCAAGCCGGTGATGGCCGTCATGACGACGATCATCAGGATCGCGGGACGGATTTGCCGCAGCATCGGATGGATTCCTCAGGCAAGGCCGATGGCGGTGACGGCGAGGTCGATCAACTTGATGCCGATGAACGGCACGATGATCCCGCCGACGCCGTACACCAAAAGATTGCGGCGCAGCATTGCCGCGGCGCCGATCGGACGAAATTTGACCCCGCGCAACGCCAATGGGATCAGCGCGATGATGATCAGCGCGTTGAAGATGATGGCCGACAGGATCGCGCTCTCGGGGCTGTGCAGCCGCATGATGTTGATGACTCCGAGCTGCGGGTAGAACGCGACGAACATCGCCGGGATGATCGCGAAATACTTGGCGACGTCGTTGGCGATCGAAAACGTCGTCAGCGCGCCGCGGGTAATCAGCAGCTGCTTGCCGATTTCGACGATCTCGATCAGCTTCGTCGGGTCGCTGTCGAGATCGACCATGTTGCCGGCCTCGCGCGCCGCCATCGTGCCGGTATTCATCGCCACGCCGACATCCGATTGCGCCAAGGCCGGCGCGTCGTTGGTGCCGTCGCCGCACATCGCTACGAGCTTGCCCTTCATCTGCTCTTCGCGAATCAGCGCCAGTTTCTCCTCGGGCTTAGCCTGGGCGAGGAAGTCGTCGACCCCCGATTCGGCGGCGATCGCCGCCGCCGTCAACGGGTTGTCGCCGGTGATCATGACGGTGCGGATGCCCATCCGGCGCAGTTCGGCAAAGCGCTCGCGGATGCCCCCTTTGACGATGTCCTTGAGGTGGATGACGCCGAGCAGGCGCTCATCCTTGGCGACCGCGAGCGGGGTCCCGCCCTCCTTGGCGATCCGCTCGGCGACGAGGGTAATCTGGCGGACCGCGTCGGAAACCGGCGCCGCGCGCAACGCCGCCTGTGCGCCCGCTGCGGCACCGCGCCAGACCGGGCCAGTGCTGCCGCCTTCGGCGAAGGCGATGACCGCGTCGACCGCACCCTTGCGGATCGAGATACCGCCGACATCGACGCCGCTCATTCGGGTCTGCGCGGTAAACGCGATGAACTGGGCATCGAGCGGCGCCATCTCGCGCCCGCGCAGCCCGTATTTTTCCTTGGCGAGCACGACGATCGAGCGGCCTTCCGGGGTCTCGTCCGACAGCGAGGCGATTTGCGCCGCATCGGCAAGCTCGCCCTCCTCGATCCCGGGAAGGGCGATGAACTCCGTCGCTTGGCGGTTGCCGAGGGTGATCGTGCCGGTCTTGTCGAGCAGCAACGTGTCGACGTCGCCCGCCGCCTCGACCGCGCGGCCGGACATCGCCAGCACATTGAAGCGCACCAGACGGTCCATTCCGGCGATGCCAATCGCCGATAAGAGGGCGCCGATCGTCGTCGGGATCAGGCAGACGAACAACGCGATCAACACAACGATTGACACAGCACCGCCGGCGTAGGCGGCGAAGCTCGGGATCGTCACGGTGGCGAAGACAAAGATCAAGGTCATGCCGGCGAGCAGGATGTTGAGCGCGATCTCGTTCGGCGTCTTTTGCCGCACAGCACCCTCGACCAAGGCAATCATCCGGTCGAGAAAGGTCGAACCTTGCGCCGCGGTGATCTTTACCTTGAGCCAGTCGGAGGTGACCCTTGTGCCGCCGGTCACCGCCGAGCGGTCGCCGCCGCTTTCGCGAATGACCGGCGCCGATTCGCCGGTGATCGCCGACTCGTCGACCGAGGCGACACCTTCGACAACCTCGCCGTCGCTCGGGATCAAGTCGTTGGTTTCGACCAACACCAGGTCGCCCGGCTTCAGCGCCGCCGCGTCGACCAAGTCGAACGCCCGCGACTGCGCGGTCTCGATCCTCTTGGCCTTGGTCTCGGTGCGGGTGCGGCGCAGGGTGTCGGCCTGGGCCTTGCCTCGCCCTTCGGCCACCGCCTCGGCAAAGTTCGCGAACAGCACCGTGAACCACAGCCAGACCGTGATCTGACCGGAAAACAGCGGGTTGCTGCCGACGACTTTGCCGGCGCCGACAAACAGGTCGCGCAGGAAGAACACCGTCGTCAGCACCGAGACGATCTCGACGCAGAACATGACCGGGTTCTTGACGAGCGTGCGCGGGTTGAGCTTCCGGAACGAGGCCCAGACCGCCGGTACGATCAGCGACCGGTCGAACAATGACATCGGCCGCAGATTGCGCTTGGCGAACCCGCCCGGCGGCAGGCCGATGATCGGGGTGATGTCGGTCATCTTCGTATTCCTTGCAGACCCGACCGATTACGGTCCGGTGTAAAGCTTGCCCTGGTTCATCGCGACCTGCTCGGTCACCGGCCCCAGCGAGACCGCCGGGAAATAGGTCAGGCCGCCGATGATCAAGACGACGCCGACCAGGAGCCCGACAAACAACGGCCGGTTGGTCGGGAAGGTGCCGGCGGAGGGCGCCAGCAGCTTTTTCTGCGCCAATGACCCGGCCACCGCCAATAGCGGGATCACAAAGATGAAGCGGCCGATCAGCATCGCCGCCGCGATCGTCGTATTGTAAAAGAGCGTATTGGCCGACAGTCCGGCAAAGGCGCTGCCGTTGTTGCCGGTGCCCTCGGTATAGGCGTAGAGGATTTCGGAAAAGCCGTGCGGCCCGGCATTGGCGATGCCGGCGAGCCCGGCCGGCAACACCACCGCCAGTGCTGTCCAGCCGAGGATCGACAGGGGCAGGCTCAAGAGCGCCAAGATGGTCATCTTGACCTCCTTCGCCTCGAGCTTTTTGCCGAGATATTCGGGGGTGCGGCCGACCATGAGCCCGGCGACGAACATCGCGACGATCGCGAAGGCAAGGATGCCGTAGAGGCCCGAGCCGACCCCGCCGAAAATCACTTCGCCGAGCTGGATGTTGACGAGCGGCACCATGCCGCCCAACGGCAGGTAGCTGTCATGCATCGAGTTGACGGCGCCGCACGAGGTGTCGGTCGTGACCGTCGCATAGAGCGACGAGAGCGCCGGCCCGAACCGTACCTCCTTGCCTTCCATGTTGCCGCCCGGCTGGGTTGCGCTCGCTGCAGAATCGACGTTGAACGCGGCAAAGGCGGGGTTGGCGTGCGATTCGGCCCAGTAACAGGTGGTCACGCCAGCGAGGAACAGCAGACCCATAGCGGCGAAGATCGCCCAGCCCTGGCGCTCATCGCGGGCCATGCGGCCCAGCACATTGGTCAATGCCGCGCCGATCGAGAAGATCGAGATCAGCTGGATGAAATTGGTCAGCGCGTTCGGGTTCTCATAGGGATGTGACGAATTGGCGTTCAAGAACCCGCCGCCATTGGTGCCGAGGATCTTGATCGCCTCCTGCGAGGCCATCGGGCCTTGCGCGATCGTCTGCTTGGCGCCTTCGAGCGTCGTCGCATCGACATAGGCGCCGAGATTTTGCGGCATGCCTTGCCACACATAGAACAGAGCGATCACTACCGAGAGCGGCAACAGGATGTAAAGCGCGCCGCGGGTCAGATCGACCCAGAAATTGCCGATCGCCTTGGCCTCGCGCCGCACAAAGCCGCGGATCAGCGCCAATGCCAAAGCGATGCCGGTCGCCGCCGAGACGAAATTGTGCACCGTCAACCCAGCCATCTGCACCAGATAACCCATCGTGGTTTCCGGCACATAGGCCTGCCAGTTGGTGTTGGTGATGAAACTGACCGAGGTGTTGAAGGCGAGGCTCTGCTCGACCCCGGTCTGACCCTGCGGATTGAACGGCAGATACCACTGCAGCCGCTGCAACGCGTAGAGCGTCACAAAACCGACGACGCTGAACAGCAGCATCGCCACTGCATAGGTCAGCCAGTGCTGCTCTTCGTTCTCATCGACGCCGCAGCACCAATAGACGGCGCGCTCGACCGGCCGCAGCACCGGCCACAGGAATGTCCGCTCGCCGGCAAAGACGCGTGTCATGTAGCCGCCGAAGGGCCGCGTGATCGCGATCACGATCACGCCGAACAGGGCTATCTGCACCCAGCCATTGGCTGTCATCCGGGCTCTCCTAGAAGCGCTCGGGGTTGATCAGCGCATAGACGAGATAGACCATGATCACGATGGTCACGATCCCGCCGAGAATATAATCGAGCAGCATTTCCGCCTCACATCTTCTCGCAGGCGAGCACATAAAAGATCGCGGCCGCGAAGAAGCCGACGCCGTATGCGACCATCAGAAAATCAAGCAT
>Ga0210395_10000386_pt1 | contig 34598 bp, 45 predicted proteins | sample IncBWH4OmetaG_FD_150861 | JGI IMG/M metagenome (GOLD analysis project Ga0210395, IMG submission 150861) | Forest soil microbial communities from Barre Woods Harvard Forest LTER site, Petersham, Massachusetts, United States - Inc-BW-H-4-O ... | reverse complement strand
GCCGCCGCCGCCGCCGCCTCCGCCGCCGCCGCCGCCGCCGCCGCCTACGCCGCCGACGCCGCCGCCGCCGCAGCCGCCGCCGCCGCTATCGTTAGTATAGATAAATTACTAAGCACTTTTGCAGAGGAGGTAGTGAAAATACTTATCGATATGAAAGCACCGGGCTGTCAATGGTTAGTGTTGACTGAATAACCGCAACTAAGTTCCGCGTGTAGCACCTTGAACGGTCAGGGTTGCTACGCGGTGCACTGAGCACTTAGTCACAAAATAAATTTCAAGGAATCACGAACATGTCACGCTTTTCAAAATTAGCTGTTATCGCTTTAACCCTTGGCTTGCTCGGAACCGCACACGCGACACCGCCTGTTCACCAGACCGTCGTCTACTTCGGTGACCTCAACAAGAACACCCCGGAAGGTGCGCGCGAGCTGTTCCAACGCATTAAGGTTGCGGCCAAGAAAGTTTGCCCAGCACCAGACGTACGTAGCGGTACGCGGTTCCACTCAACGAGCGCTTGCCAAGTGGACGCGATCACGCGTGCCATTCACGACGTATTCGCGCAGCAGCTAGCGTATTCAGTCGTTACGCAAGGAAATTGAAAACAGGTAGTTGACACCTACACAATTAACGTTAATACTTCACCCATAGCGCAAACGCGCTCACGGTAGCCCACCCGGAGTTGGGCAACGATCTGGAGAAAATGACAATGAGTACTCTTACCCAAGCCTCTCACCAGTGGTCTTCCCGCCCCGCGGACCAGCGCTTCACCTCTCTTCCGCAAATGCTGTCCTTCATGCAGGATGCTCGTCGGCGCAGTGCTGCGAAGGTAGTCTCGTCACGGGCCATCACCGTAGCCCCGGTCGAGGGTGACTTGGAAGGCATCGTTGTAGCTGGGCCGAACGGCGCCCCAGTAGCTCCGACGCACTGGGCCTTTGGACAGCTCGCCCAGCGCGCAGGGGCCCCCGTAGGCTACCTACGCGATTTGCCCGCCCCTTTGGTTGCGGACTGCATAAATTACGGCCTGAAGCATTCCCGTAGTGTCGAGGAAATGGGTGTACTGCTTGCTCGCGGAGACGGTTCAAGCGTTCCTGAGCTGCGCGCGGTGACGGGTCCGAACTACGGTCGTATTTGGAATATGACGATTGTGGACGCGCTTATCAAGCGCTTCGGAGACGGAGTGACAGGTTCGTTCAAGGTGCCCGGGGAGTTTGGACACGATGTACCGGTTACTAAAGACAATACAACGCTGTACGCCTCTGACCGGGATATGTTCGTTTTCCTGGCAGACGAGAAGAACCGCATCGAAATACCCAACCGTCGCGATGGCCAAAGCGGTTCTATGGCCCGCGGTTTTTTCGTGTGGAACTCAGAAGTAGGTAAGACAACCCTCGGCATCTCGACTTTCCTTTTTGACTACGTCTGCATGAATCGCATTGTGTGGGGGGCGAAGGACTACGCTGAAGTACGCATCCGTCACACTGCAGGGGCTCCGGACCGCTGGATTGAGGAAGTAGTACCTGCGATTGAGGCATACGCCAATAGCTCTACTACACCGATTACCAAAGCGATTGAGGCAGCTCGTGCAGCCAAATTTGGTAACCCGGCCGAAGTAGAGGAGTTCTTGGTGAAGCGCTTCTCGCGCACAGTAGTTGGCGCAGTGAAGGCAGCACACTTGGCTGATGAGGGTCGTCCCATTGAGACCCTCTGGGACGTATCAACCGGAATTACAGCCTATGCCCGCGGGATTCAGTACCAGGATGAGCGGGTCGACTTCGAGCGTGAAGCGGGCAAGATTCTTCAACTGGCTGCATAACAAACACAATAACCGGGGCGCGCCCTAGGCGCCCCTTCAAGGAGTAAACGTGGATATCGATAATTTGACTATCAAGCAAGCGCGAGAGCTTGCGAATCTGTTCCAAAACAAAAGCACTGATTCGAGCGCTTGGGAAATCGGGAAGGTGTGCCTGATTCGCACTGTCACCATGATTGATACCGGTCGCCTCGTCGCGGTGACCGAACACGAATTGGTGTTGGAAGACGCGGCATGGATTGCAGACACCGGCCGCTTTGCCGACGCGTTGGTGAAATGCGAATTCAACGAAGTTGAGCCCTTTCCAGAAGGGCGCGTAATTGTAGGCCGGGGGGCAGTAATTGACGCGGTTATCGTACTTGCTGTTTCGCGAGAACAGAAATGAACGCGGCGGCAACGCACACAGGCTTTGATATGTCAGGGTCGTGGTCGGGGTCGGGGTCGGGGTCGCGGTCGTACTAACTATGACTATTACTAGGGCAGGTGTCAGTACCCGCCCTTGGGGGACGAGACGTGTTCAATCATAACAGAGAGGGCTCTACCGGGACTCGCGAAGTATTAATTACCAACCCAGCGCTTGCCGGGGAGCTTGAGATCCTCATTGGTGATTATGGTTTAGAAACTGTGGAAGAAGCCTTGCGCGAATTGCGAGAGGAACAGAGTAGTTACGACCCTACTCCTTGGTGTACCGGATGTGGAGCTATGAAAGCCTCACAGTGTAAGTGCGGTCCTATCACCGCTAATGAGTGATCAATATGAAGTACCTATATAGGTTTTACGCTTATTTATTGGGGTACTTCGTAACAACCTGCTCCAGATGTGGAAGAGATATATACGGATTCCAACGGCACTTCGGCGTTAGAAAGGGCCGCAAAAAAGTTACGTGTGGAAGGCATTACGAAGACGAACTAACATGACACCCTCCCAATGCAAGTGTGGTTCCATCGCCGCTAACGAGTGACTCCTTTGGCACAGCATGCTCACCAATGCGGTATGACGGTATGGGGAGTAATCGAAGGATATGGGTGCGGTCACGTATGGTCGCACGAAACTAAACAAAACTGGTCAGTGAAAGATCACTACTGCCCAAGGTGCGGTAAAGGGCCTTTCACTTTTATAGTAATCGAGAACGAACATGGGAAAGCCAAAAAAACTGTTGAACGTGACTGAGCTGGTGGACCGTCTTGGCCGCATTAAAGCCAATATAGCAGACCTAGAAGCGCAGGAGAAGGAAGCACTTGAGGAGCTTAAAGAGATGGGAATAGGAGAGCGCCAAGGTCGACTGTTCGAAGCGAATGTGTTTACGCAATCCCGCTCCACAACAGCTTGGAAAGAAGTCGTTGCAGAGGCTAAAGTACCTCAGCGGATTATCGATAAGCACACTAAGACCCAAGACATCCTCGTCTGCAAAATCACCGCAAGGAAGTAAGCGACGTGCGAAAGCTAGTTCAGGTGTAGTGTCGTGAAAACCTGGAACGACTTTACGATACGGGTACTATTGGTAGTAATAGTGTTTGCGGTACTGAAGGTACTTCAAAGCTATATGTGAGGAGGTGATACGTCGAAGGGCTAGAGGGTAATTGCGTTACATAGGATAGTGTTATGCTAATACTGACTCGTAGGCTAACCGAAACGATCATGATCGGGGACAACATCACGGTGACTGTGCTGGGTATAGTTGGAAACCAAGTACGCCTAGGCATTGCGGCACCTAAGAACGTCACTATAAACCGAGAAGAAGTGCACAATCGCATACAGCACGAGAAGGAGGTATCGACAACATGAGTTCCGTAGGCCATCGCCCCACGTTAGAAGACATTATCGCTATATTGACGGCGTGCGAAGTCACTGAGGCTACTGTACCCACAAATGGAGGTAATTGGGTAGAATTTCGCATCGTATTCAATCGCAGTAACTTGACTCAAGAAGTAGAAGGTTGGAGCGATGGCCTACCTAAACCGCGCTGGTTGTTGGAAGAGATACTAGGGCAACTCAAAGAGTGGTACCAACAGAAGTGCCGTGAGCAACAATGGGTCTCGAAGGAAGGAGACGTTACTTCCATTGACGGCCTTATTGTGTACTATGCAGCTGAAATGCAGAAAGCCCGTAAGGTTACCCCACAGACGACAATGTCCCGCATTAACGCCAGTACATGTGCTCATACTGTACTGCGTCTCAAGGAGCTTAAAGAGCGTCGCGAAGCGGCAGGGATGTACTCCCAAAACGAAAGCAAGCGAGAAAAAGCCCGTAAGGCTTGGGCAGATGACGAGTACGAAGCACCGAAACGGGAGAAAGAACAACAGTGGCAGTATGGCAATAAAAATTATTACCAAGACGCTTTCGGAGGAGGTACGTATAGTAGCTATGCCGGTTACGGAGAATCTGCAGGGTTCACCTTCAACGAGGAAATACTCCGCCGAGCACGAGAGCGGATAGATAAAGCGTTCGAAGACGCCATGTACGGCAGGGGGCCGTTTAGCCAAGGATACGCCCGCACCCCTCCTCCGCCGAATACCCAAGGCAAGAAACCTTGGCACGAGACCCTAGGGGTATCGATACGCGCAACTAAGAAGGACATACAGAAGGCGTACCGCGTGCTGGCTTCGAAGTATCACCCAGATCGGTATAAAGGAACAGACGCAGTAGTGCGTATGTCTGAAATCAACGTCGCGCGAGACGAGGGATTAGCAGGGCTGTGAGAAACGCCAATTGCAGCCTCTGCCCTCTACACGCAGGTGCTCGCACCGTCTGCGTGGCCGGAGACGGTCCCAGAGACGCGGATATCCTCGTAGTAGGCCAGAATCCCGGGTACCAAGAAGACCGCGTCGGTAAACCGTTCGTAGGGCCTTCTGGGCGCATCCTGAGGGGCGAACTGGCCAAGGCGGGATTAGGTACCCTATTCGGTAAAAAGGTGCGCTACACGAACGCGGTGCGCTGCCTGACCCCCTCCGACCGCCCGCCAACTGCGAAAGAGATCAAAGCCTGTAAGCCGTACCTGGATGCTGAAATCAAGCTTATTGACCCCAAATACATCGTACCACTAGGCGCCCTCGCGACGAAAGCCGTCGCCAAAGCCAAGGTGTCTACGGCGCACGGGCAAATGATTGAGAAAGACGGACGCGTTATTTGCCCGACGTACCACCCGGCGGCAACCTTCCGAGACCCCTCTAAGCTGCTCGTGATCCAACAAGACTTCGCCCGGCTAAAGCGCCAGATTGACGGTACCCTAGGGGAGACCCAAGACGCGTTCAAATATCGCGTTGTCACAAACCGCAAGTTGCTGTACGAATTCTCCACGGCGTTTGATGCTGCAGAGGAGTACGCCTATGACACCGAGACAAACGGGTTGTTCCTACGCAAGCCGGATTTCGTCATTCGCTGCATATCCTTCGCACTCAATGATTGCTCATGGGTTATTCCACTCGAAATGCCGGGGGGGTTCTATGAAGGTGACTTCAATGCACAGTCAGCCTTTTTCCGCGTCACGACGCGAAAGGCGCAAGCGAAGTGGGCGGCCGTGTTCCACGGTAAGTATGACTCTGGAGCCATCCGACGCGCATATGGGGTATCATTGCCGTACCACTTTGACGCCATGCTGGCCCACCACCTTATCGACGAAAACCAAGACCACGACCTGAAGTACGTCTCTCGCGTCGAGTTAGATTGTCCGGAATACGACTTAGGCAAAGATCTCAAGATTAGCGATAAGCCAGAATGGCGTGAGAAGATGCAGGACCCCGCCAATCGCGAAAAGTACTGGGAGTACAACGCTCGCGACGCCTGGAACACCCTGCACCTAGCCCGCAAATTCTCGAAAGTATTTCGCAAGACGCCGCGGCTACGCAGGCTGTTTAACGAATTGGTAATGCCGTCCTCCTATGCCCTGGAGGCGATAGAGGCGGAAGGGTTGCCTGTCGACCGTAACCAATACACCAGAATGGAAACCGAGACCCTATTTGCACGCAATGCTGCAATGAGGCAGTTAACCAAGTCAGCGGGAGAAGACGTTAATTGGAACTCGCCTCAACAAGTCGCGCGCATACTCTTTGAGAAATTAAAGCTACCCATTCAGTCGCGTACCCCTACCGGAGCGCCATCGACTGGGGAATCAGCTATCGTAAACTTGAAGGGTAAGTACCCTATCATCAACGAGCTGCTCCATTTCCGCGAGCTAGAGAAGATCCTCAGCAGCTATCTGGAAGGGTGGAAGCAGTACATTGTAGGCGACCGCATTTACTTCAGCTACAAGCAACCGGGGACGGTTACGGGCAGATTTTCGAGCCGGCTGCATCAGATCCCTACGGACGGCGATATTCGTTCCATTATCGCTTTGCCTGACGATAGCGACTGGGAATTCGTCGCCGCGGACTTATCGCAGGCAGAGCTGCGCATAGCTGCAGAAATGTCTGGCGATGCGAGTATGGTTGCGGCGTACCGCGAAGGACGAGACCTGCATTGGGACACAGTGCTTTACATGGTCGCTGCAGGACACATGGACGAGTACACCCATAAAGCTATGGACACGGCGGCAAAATTAGATCGTATGTACTCAGTAAGGGGAGGGTCGTTATCACATGCTTTAGATATTTTGCAGGAAGTTGGTATATATAAATGCAAGAAGATATGGGACGGCTGGAAGACTGCGCGCGATTGTGCAAAACGCATTAATTTCGGGTTCATTTACGGAATGTACGAGAATACCTTCATTAAGAAAGCGCTAGTCGATTACGATTGGGTATGCACTTATAAGCAAGCGCACGCCTACCGTACAGGGTTTTTCGAGCAGCGTCGTGGCTTGGAGCCCTGGCACAACCGCTGTAAGCGTATCGCTCGTATTGACGGTTACGTCACTAATATGTTCGGCCGGGTGCGTAGGTTACCGGGTATCCAATCTACTGATAAAGACGCTCGTATGGAGGCAGAAAGGCAAGCCGTTAACGCCCCCGTACAGGGTACGATCGGCGATTGGAAAGCCGCCGCGATGGTCGAAATTAACGAGACAATCGATCGTGACCAGTTTAAGCTTTGTGGAGAGCATCACGACGCCTTACTAGGGCTCATGCGCAAAGGCTGCGGGGACGACGTATTGCCGAGAGTGCGACGAATCATGGAGCGCCCAAAGCTCCTGAAAACCTTCAAAATCAAAATGAACGTGCCTATGGTTGTTGACGTTAACGTCGGAGCGTGGGGACGTGGGAGAGTTTATCGTGATCCGATGTAAGAATATTCATTCTGACGGCAGACAGTGCGCATTGGAAGAAGCTCATGGAGGATGGCATACCTACTGGCCATCGTATCCAGTAGGCGCGCGTTTTATGCAAGTAGCTATTAGATTCGATCGCGAATCTTTCGACACTCTGAAAGAGCTTCTTCGAGAAAAGTCTACGCATACACTCACTCCGAGGGCTATTGCGTCGCTGGAAGCCCCGGGCGACCGCGCACAGCGCGAAGCGTTAAAACGGCTCTTCGACCAAATACGAGACGTTAACTACGATGCCTCGTAAGAGCGCGGGTACGTTTCAGGGTAAGCCTTGCCGTATCTGTAAGGCTACAGAGCGATACATAACGAGCGGATGCTGTATAGCGTGTCAGAGATCCCACGGCAAGCGCTCCGGCCTTACTACAGCTTCGTACGACGTACCCAAAGCGTTCTTGAGTTGGGTTAGTGCACCACTGCCGGAATGCGCAGATGTTTAAGACTGGATTCAGTAGGGTCAAGGCTTGGCGCAGCTGCAATAAGCGCTACGAGTACGCGTATGTTAGAAACCTACAAGCTAAGCGGAAGCCTGCTGCCCTATTTCGGGGTACCATACTGCATGAGATGCTAGAGGCGCGCGACTTGCACATCATCGGTAGAGACCATAACTTACCTCGGGACATCTGGGCTAAGTACCAAGAGCAGTACGGCGCCTTATTCGAAGAAGAGCGCGAGTTCTACGGAGAAAATTTCCTTAACGATATTTGGCGCATATACCGCGGCTACGTGCGCACCTACAAAGACGACGATTGGAAAGTACTCGATACTGAGGGATTAGTACGTACGCAGCTGACCCCAAAAATTGAATTCGAAGGGCACTACGATTTACGCGTTAAACGCCAGGGACGGCGTTGGTTAGTCGATCGTAAAACACATCGGGTAATCCCGACCGCTGAGGAGCGCTTCAGCAATACGCAGCTCCTGTTGTACGTTGAAGCTTGGAATCGCGAGCACAAGGAAAAAGTTGACGGTATCATTTGGGATTACTTGCGCACCAAAGCTCCCACGATACCGCCAAAACTGAAAAGTGGTCAGCTCACTCGGCGTAAGGATCTCGACACGGACGTATTTACCTATCGTAAAGCGATACGCGATAACGACTTGGACGAAGAAGCTTATGCGTACTACATCAATGAGTTGGATAAAAAAGCGTCAGACCGTTTCTATCAGCGAGTACCCCTACCGATACCATCGGTACATATGACCAAGACAGTGGTGCAAGAGTTCATAACAACAGCAGATATGATGCGAAAGGCCAAATCTTTTCCCCGCAATGCGACGTATACCTGCAATCGATGCGAATTTTTCTCTTTATGCACAGCAGAATTAGCTGGTGTTAACGCTAAGTTCGTGGAAAAATCAAACTATGAAGAACGCGAAGAAGACAAGCGTGAAACCGGAGACGCGTGAGTGAAAAAGCTAACCAACAAGTCGATAGAGTCGCGCATCAAGCCACTGCGTAACGTAGAAAGTAACGTCGCAGTGCTCTGCTACGGAGACCAGAAGACTGGGAAGACCGTCTTCGCGTGCACCTTCCCAAAGCCCCTGCTGCTGGTGGATATCATGGAGCGCGGCACAGACTCCGTTATCGATGTAGCTGGCGTCGACGTGATCAAGGCGACTAGTACAGCCGACATGGAAGACTTGTATTGGCACTTGGAAGGAGGCACTAAGTACAAGTCTGTTGTACTGGACCAGATGACCGGCCTGCAGGGCATGGTCATCCGCGAAATGAAAGCGAAGAAGAACCAACGACCGGAAGACGTATTCTCGCAGCGCTCCTATGGGCAGCTCGGCGGCTGGATGATGGAATGGATGCTCCACTATCGAGACTTGATTGATAAGGGCTACAACGTGTGCTTCCTCTCGCACCAGAAGCGCATTGGTGCCGCAGAAGAAGACGATGACCGCTTGACGCCGGAAATCACGACTGCACTCACAGGCTCCATTACTAATTTCCTACTTGGCGCAGTAAGCGTTATTGGCAACCAATTCGTCAGGGAGTCGTATGACAAGAAGACTAAGGAGACTGAGATGCAATACTGCATGCGCTTGGTCTCAGGATATTACCGTTGCGGTATTCGTCGCCCGGTTAGTGCGGGACCTGTGCCGGAGTATATCGTTAATCCGACGTTTGATAAAATAATGAAGCTTTCCAAGGGCGAGTCATTGACTCGTCGAATAATCCGTAAGTAACTAGGAGTCAATAGACAACATGGCGAAACAAGTAAAAAAGCGTAAAGGTAACATTGATACCGTCGATTTCGCAGGGGTCAAATCAGGAGGGGGCGCAGCTCCACCTGAGGGGCGCTACAAGGCGAAGATCATCAGTGCCGAGACCAAGGAGGGCAAAGAGAGCGGAGAGCCGTACCGCGATGTGACGTGGGAAATCACGTCCGAAAAGTGCAACGGACGCGAGGTGCGTTTCGACAACTACTCGCTCCAACCGCAAGCCTTGTGGAAGCTCAAGGGCCTGCTGGAAGCAATGGGAGTCGAGGTGCCTGACGGTGAGCACGAAGTTGATTGGGACGAGATGATCGACGGTGAGACTGAGTGTATTATTGAGTTGACTCACGACAAGCGCGAAAACGGTACCTTCGCTCGCGTGACCGGTGTCGCACCGCTGTCAGACGGTAATACTGTTGACGATAACGGCGATGGGGAAGAGGAAAAGCCTGCCAAGAAGGGCAAGGCTAAACCCGTTGAGGAGGACGAAGACGAGGAGGAAGAGCCGCCCAAAAAGCGCACTAAGAAGGACGAACAAGACGACGACGAGGAAGAACAAGACGACGAAGAGGAGGACGAGCCCAAAAAGCCTTCAAGCAAAAAGCTGAAGAAGGGCGCCAAGGTGAAATTCAAGGACGAGAAAAATAAGCTCGTCAAAGGTACAATCGAGAGCATCGACGGCGACCAAGCGATTGTAGTTTCGGACGACGAAGACACGTACGAAATTGACACCGACGAGTTGACCGTCATTTGAAGTCCCTCCCCGCACGTTGCACTGGTGCGAGATCCCTGGGCTACCTTAAGTGGGTAACGTGCGGGGTCTGGGCAGAGTAGAACATGCAATTAAGACCGTACCAACTTGAATGCGCTAACAAAGCCCTTGCACTCATGCAGGCCGAGGGGGGCTTTGGAATTTGGTTGGAACAGCGTACGGGTAAGACTGCGACCGCGCTCAAGATCGCCGACACATTACGCCCCAAACATTTATGGGTGATATGCCCCAAAGCTGGGGGAGCCGCGCCTGAGGTGTGGTGGCGTGAGATAGGGAAATGGATGAAGTTGCACAGCGGGCTTAACGACACCCAAATACGCATCGAGAATTACGAGCAGTGGGTCAGCAAGCGCAAAGCGCTGTACAAAGAAGCCAAATACCTCAACGACCTGCTCTTGATCTGCGACGAGTCACACTACATCAAGTCACGGGGCGCTACTCGGTCGCGGGTAGTGCGCAAGCTGGCGAGGTTCGCCCGCTGGCGTTTGGCGCTGACTGGGACACCCATTGCGCAAGGTATACAGGACGCCTGGGCTCAATTTGACTTTATCGATCCGGGGGTATTCGGTAAATTCGATAATACTTACAAAGACCCTGCGACTCGCAAGGAAGTGCTCGAAGAGGGCTTCGAAGGGCGCTACCTGATCCGCGGGGGGTACAAGCAGCATGACGTAGTCGGGATTAAGAACGAGAAGGAGTTCCACCAGAAGTTCCACGCCCATAGCTACCGCAAGACGCTTAGGGAGGCGCGTGATAAGCCCCTGATGCTCAAGTACACCAAGGTACCGGTGACGCTCAATAAGCGCGCCAGGGCTGCGTACGAGGAGCTTAAAGCCGACCTAGTCACCGAGGTGAACAAGCGGCAGATCAAGGTCAAGAACGTCTTAGCTAGCCTCATCAAGCTGCAGCAGGTGACGGGGGGTAGCGTGCTCGTTGCGCCAGAAGTCGAAGGGGAGAAAACGACCCTCCTCGATATCGGCCGGGAAAAATTGTTCGCGATGACGCAGACGATTCGAGAGGCGCAGAAGAAGCACGTAGGCAAATTTATCGTTATTGCACGCTTCCGCTACGAGATAGACCGCATTGCGCAGGAGCTGGCGCGACTTGGGTACCACGCAGGAATAGTCCGCGGTGGTGAGCCCTACGACGGACGCTTCAAGCAAGACTGTCTTGTGATGCAAATTCAAGCAGGTATTGCAGTCGACATGTCTGCAGCTGATTGCATTATTTGCTACTCCATAGACTTCAGCATGCTCAACTTCGAGCAGGCCCGATTTCGCATACTGGATTTCCATAAGCCTGTTGGGCACTACTATTTTCTTAACGCTACTGATACAATAGACGAAGACATTTACTTAGCGATAACTAGAAAGAAACGGGTCGCTGAGTTAGTATGTGATCACTACCGAACGAGGACGAAATGAAACGATATAGTTGGACAGCAGACGAAATGGCAGAGCGCATAAACGGTAACTGGGCGAGATGGGATAATATAGAAGAACTACAAAAAGAACTACAGGACATTACTACTAAAGCCCTTGCCGCCGTGTGGTTGTTGGTGCAGGAAGGCGTCAATGTGATAGGAGAGTTGTCTGAGCTACACGACGCAGTTATTGGTATGCAGCAAGACCGTCAAGTAGCTGACGAGCTGCGCGAAGAACTACGCCGTACGCAGGTAGAGTTAAAGTATCATAAAGACAACCCTGTGATGAAATACCCAAGTGTCAATGCGGTATACGGCAGTAAACCTAACGATAAGGCGGAACTACGCTACGCGTTACCCCTGACGCGCATCGACAGGCACCCAAACGGCGGCTTAGAGATTGAGGTACAACTACCGTGAGTGAAGTTGAAGTTAGGAAAATCAAGAAAATAGTGCGTAAACCCCCGGACCCCAGTACTCGTCGATTGACGCGCAAAGAAATCGACGAGATTGTCGAATCCCCGATGGTAAGTACCCATGAAACCACTGCACCTCCTTCCACAGGTAAACGCGGCAAGACGCTTGCTTACGCTATCGTGAAACCGCGCGAAGTCGACGGCTTCGTGACCCTGTCCCAGCTCGCCGCGGAGCGCGGTATGCAGCCCCAGCTTGCGCGTATATGGGTCAAGAAGGCAGGCATGGAACGTTCAGCGGCCGGATGGCGCTGGAAGGCCGGCTCGCGCGATCTGAAGAAGGTTCGTAAGCTTCTGGAATTGCCTGAGCAGTCAAAATGAATAAGATTACAACTATCTTCATCCGCGACATGAGCAAGCAGCCCGCGCTAGTGACCCAAGAGTGGCACCCAGATTGCCTTTGGGTCCGCGACGGCGAGGGTATAGCTACCCGCAAGTATGACGGAACCAGTTGCCTAGTGCGGGACGGTAAGCTCTACAAGCGTCGCGAGCTGCGGCCCGGCGATGTGGCTCCGGCTGATTTTGAGCGCCTGGGGTACGACGAGAACACCGGAAAGACGGTTGGCTGGGTTCCGGTAGGAGACGGCCCCGAGGATCGCTGGCACCGCGAGGCGATCATCAACGAGAACATGCTTGCATACAACGGTACCTACGAACTACTGGGTCCAAATATCCAAGGCAACAAGGACAGACGCGAGGTGCATGTGTTGCAGGCTCATCACATGGCGCGTCATTATCCGATGGCGCCGCGCACGTTCGCAGGTATCAAAGCATTCCTTGAGGAAAATGTAATCGAGGGGCTAGTCTGGCATCACGATGACGGGCGTATGGCGAAGATCAAGCGCCGCGACTTCGGTTTGAAGTGGTGACCTATGAGTGAGGCTAGCTTCTGGAAGTATCTTGTGAAGCTGTTTCCTAAGGAAGGACACTACAGCCGTATTGAGAGTCATGACACTTCAGCGGGTTTTCCAGACGTGCACTACACGTTGGAAGGGATCTCCGGCACGATTGAGTTGAAAGATGCTAAGCGCCCCAGCGCTAAGTACCCGTTCAAAGGCGAAAGCGGACTACGTAATAGCCAGATTACTTGGATGACCGAGGAGTGCGACAAAGGTGGTAAGGTGCTTCTGGCGCTACAGTGCGGCGACCGAGTGTATTTGTTGAAAGCAGACTTGTACTTCGATGAGTTACACCGTATGACGGAGGAGGACATATCGCGGGTTGCCTCCACGCAGTGGGTTAAAGGGTCGAAGCGGGGTAAATCCTCTGGTAATAAATGGGGCGCAGACGCCGCAATACGTGCGTTGTTAGAGGACTGCCTGTGACCCTCCGAATTCCTAAAACCGTCTTTGTGCCGTTGGAGCACGTCAACGGTAAGTGGGTCAAGAGAGACGACTTACCGCGCTTCTTAGAGCCAGAGCAAGCTGCTCAGTATCTATTAGATAATAACGCTATAAGCTACCGAGACGGTAAGCCGGTATTCCTTCAATGGCAGGAGCGTCATGAGTGGGAACTCATTAACGAATACCTACGCGGAGTAGGTACGCCCGAGTGGTTGAGCATACAAGAGTATAAAACATGAGCGAAACGCGGACATCAGAACATAAAGGACACTTTGATGGCATGTGCAACCGTACATCTTGTAGCACGGCGCCCGCGCTTTGGTGGAACCCACACACCGCCGCCTACTACTGCGAGGATTGCGCCAAACAGATCAACATCGAATTGGCGCGACAGAATCTTGATGTCTGTGGCATTCGCCCGAAAGCAGCGCTGTCCTCAAAGACGGAATCCGACTCAAAACAGTGGAGTGCTGAGGAATGCCTTGAAGATCTTATTGGCGCATCCGAGGAAATTGGCTGGCTACGCTCCTCGAAACGATCATCTGTCGAGACGACGGTGCTCTGCCATGTACGGATGATCAACATCTAGGGCGCTGGTCACAAGACGCCTGACCTGCTCGGCGCCTTCGGGTGCTCAACCTGCCACGCAATTGTCGATGGGCAACACAAGAGCGAGGGGGATAGTCAAATGGTGAAAGACACGCTGTTGGCCGATCCGAAGCTCGAAGTAGTGAACCATCCTGCGCATTACGGTGGGGCGGACAACCTCTACGAAGCGATCAAGGTAATCGAAGCCTGGGATCTCGGGTTCTGCCTTGGAAACACCGTCAAGTACATCTCACGTGCCGGCAAGAAAGGCGACGTGATCGAGGATCTGAAGAAGGCGCGCGGGTACCTCGACCGTGAAATTCAGCGCCGGGAGAAAGAGCTTGAAGATCGACGTACTTGATCACGGCTTCGTCCGGCTGGTCGACGCCATGGGTAGCGACCTCTCCGTAGTGCGCGCTGCCCGCGTGAGCTACGACGCCGACTGGCGTACCGGGGAGGACGAGGGTAAGGACGAAAAGCTCATCGCCTACCTCATGAAGAACCGCCATACGACACCCTTCGAGGCCGTGACATTCACCTTCGAGGTGAAGGCGCCTATCTTCATCTTCCGGCAATGGCACCGCCATCGCACCTGGTCCTACAACGAAGTCAGTGCGCGGTATACGGAGCTAGACGAGGGCTTCTACCTGCCCGACCCAAAGATGGTCGGCTGCCAGGCGCAGGCCAACAAGCAGGTCCGTGACATTACCGGCCGCGAGTCCGAGCAAGCGAAGATCGCGGTGCAGATCATCGACGATCACTGCCAAACCGCATTCGCCCGTTACAAGGCACTCCTCGAGATGGGTATCCCGCGTGAACTGGCGCGTTCCGTGTTGCCGGTCGCGGCCTACTCGCGGATGTTCGCTACAGTCAATCTGCACAACCTGATCGGCTTCCTAAAGCTGCGACTCCATTCGCATGCGCAGTACGAAATCAGAGTGTACGCCCAAGCGCTACGTGAGTTGTCTGGCAGCGTGTGTCCAGTGAGCATGCGGGCCTTTGACGAGGTAATGCAACATGGCCACTGAACAGGAGCTAACAATGAGCCGCGATCCACTCGATACCGATATCGATGCACAGCGCTCCGCTGGCAACATTCACTACCAGCGCACGCTGGAGACCATTCGTGATCGCTTTCAAGCCTTGGAGGCTCAAGCGAAGCGCACGCATCCCCTTAAGGGCATCGCGTGGCTGATCGAGTGCTCGTATGGAGGCGGCAGCCCGGAATATTACTGCGGTCCCGCTGAGTGGTGCAGCAACCCATATCACGCCCACAAGTTCCCCACCAAGGAAGCAGCTGATCTCGTATCCGACACGATGACTACGATCGGTGATCGCCGAGTTGCGGAGCACTCATGGGAGTAGAGCACCGGACCGAAGAGAAGCGCCTCGGCTTCCGCGTTGAACGCCTCTGGGTTTGGAAGGAAGGCCGCGTCCTCTGCGTGCGCGAGGGTTCAAGGCCGACCGTAATCCCTGTAGCAACTGAATACATGCGCGTTCTCTCGCGCCAGGAGGTCGACAAGATCGCTGGCGAAGGCGTGGACGTACAGCAGTACATCAACTCCCTACTGCGGACCATCGAGGGCCAACGCCGAGAGATCCGCGGACTGAATGAGGCATTGCGAAGGAAAGCCTCTGACGAGGCGCCGAGCTTCTCGCCCAACTTCGATGAAAGGAACGGCATCCGATGAGCAAAGAAACGCCGTCTGCAGAGACGGTTCTATCCCGCCGTTCGTTTCTGAAACTGGCCGGCGCTACCGCCGTAGCGGGACTGGTTGTTCCTGCCTGGACGCCACCGCACAAGCCATACGTGCATGTCGGCCAGGTGGTCGATTACATAGGGCCAGCGCTGCACGGCTTTATAGGGTCAACGCTCGGTATTGCGTTGAGCCGGATTGTGAGTTTGAAATACGCCCGTTCGAGACGAACGGTTGGCAGTCAATCGAAACGGCGCCAAAAAGTCGCAGCGATGCCGGTGCGCATATACCCATCCGTGGGCAAGTCGGAGCCTTGAAATGACTGAATACCGTAAATCTGGCGCATTGGAAGAGCGCATAGTCGATCCGTTGTGCAGCCACGACTGGCGCCTAGATGAATTCGGCTCAGCGCTTCAAGTGTGCTTTAAATGCTGGAGCACGAGACCCGCTCCACAGAACTACGGAGATCACAAGTCGTGAACTACTACAACCGCCACTACCCCCTCACCCGCGGCCCGATGGAGACGCGGTACCTATCATGCGCAGCATGGCGCTGGATGTTATGGCGCGGCGGAAACAGTTGGAGGGGTTTGTGAAAATAGACTACGGTAAAGGAACTACTAAATACGGCCTCGGAGTGCGTATTGAGCTGACTGGGGATGAAGTAGCTAACGCTATTGCTACTTGGCTAGTTGCCCATAATGTTTTTATTAGCGGAGCACGTACGGTAACCGTAAATAACGAGATGTGTGAATATGGGCAAGTATATGTAGACCCTTCAGGATTTGTTATTACTCCTGAAGGTCAACGACTATCAGGTAGAGGACCTGTAGACGCTACCTGAGTAAGCCCTTGATTAGCCGGCGCAAGCCCCTGAGACGTTCGTAGTGCGTGTTCCGCGTGTCGTACGGTAGGGTGGCGCATTGCTTCTGGCGACGAGCGCAAGGTAGCGGCCGCAGAAGAGGCGTCTTTGTTGGCAAGATGCGAGATAGCTTGCTTTACGGCTGTAATAGCTTGCGGGGGTAATTGCTGAGGGGGTATTGGTCCCCCTACCGCAGCCTTAAGTGAGGGGAGCTTCATTCTAGCCCCAGCCATATGTTGATCGATATTGTGTAGCGTGCCGCCAAGGGGCACATGGGGCATGCGCATATGCCCCATGCCCATTGGGTTAGCGTTACCTAACTTGGGCAAGGTAGAGCGCATTTGCATTGGGTTACCCACCTGCGCCGCAAGCGGGGATATGGCTCCTCCTGCTGCGTAATTGGTTTGCGCAGGGTTAGTTGGAGCCGTATCGTCAATAATAGAGTTTTCCCGCTGTTCCTTAGCAGCTTGAATTTCTCGTCGCGGGCGATCTATAGCATAGTCGCGCAGCGCTGCAATGGCGTCTCGTACCGCCCCCGATACCCCAGGAGTCCCGGGTGAAGAAGACCCCCTGGGTACTTCCCCTCCGTCTGCGTACTTGCGCCGACCTACAACGGCGTTGGCTTGGCGTATCGCGGACCCTTCAGAAGCACCCTTCGATAAAGCACTATTGGATACGTCACTCCACTGTCGTTGCGCCTTAGCGGAAATCGCTTTCTTCGTATGGCGTAAAGCATCTCTGGGTGTCCAAGGCATTAGTGTTTCCTCTTGAGGGGAGTTCCATCCGGCAAGGTGGGGGTGCTATTAATCGCGCAGCAACCCGTAGGCTCTGTAGGCATAAAGTACGCGCTACACCATTCAGTGTCATCGCCGTAAAGATCTGTACCCCATTTACTGGTACGTCGCCAACCGCAGCGTTGTTTTTGTTTACTGCCGCACCCAAAACCCTTTCCATTCCTTGCGGTACCGAACATTGCCTCAGCTTTGGTCATCCGCTTAAGTTTGACTTCCCAATCGCCTGCGCGAATGGTTTCGAAATGTCGGCAACTACTGGCTTCTTGGATATCTCCATCCAGGCCGGCGACAATATCAACAATCACTTCGCAGTCGTTATTTTCCTTATCGTACTGATTGCAGTGCCAACAAATAGTATCCCCCGTAGGGTCATACGTGTGTTGGTTACCGCACTTGCTTGTAGCAAACTGTGCTTGATTGACTGCGCGTTCCGAGTTGTGCGCCATGATCACCGCAAGCTCAGGGGTGATTTTGTCCGGCTGGATATAGCCGCCGTCTTTGTCCCGCGGCCATGCCTTAATCTCGCGCACGATCGGGATGCCTTTGAAGGCCCGGCGCACACTGCCGCCCTTGGCGAATCCTTGCGGCGGTTCCCCCGTCACCCCATGCAGTGAGCGCATAAGGTCGTCAAATGACTCCTGACCGGCTTGTGGTGGTGGGGCCTGCCTGCGTTGCAGAGCGGCTCGTGCGCGGTCCAGTGGGCTTCCTGTAGCGCCCCCTGGCCCCTCCATGCGGAGATCCCCTGCGAGCTTGCGTAGGCGGTCAGCCGCTAGCTTGTTCCTAAAATTGATCTGGGCGTCGGAAGCGCCCGGAGGAGGGCCTTGCGCGAGGATCGGAGTTCCCCCGGGCGGCGGCTTGTGCTCAAGGACATTTGCAAAGGGGATACCCTCTTGAGGCGCCGCTGGAGGAGCCCCTTGGGGAGATAGAGAAAACTCACCCCACTTTTGGGTACGCGGCGGCTCAATATTTTCCATCGGAGGCTGCGAAACCTGTTCCCGTAACGCCTGTAATCGCTCCGCGCCTGGGTGAAGCGCCCCTGCCGCTTGCACATCTGGAGTAAGCCCCAGAGCTTCCAGAGCATTCTGCGTCGACATACCGCCTCCTGCATTCACCATGGCAGGAGAAGGCAAGTAACCCCCGAATTGTGGAGGCGCCGGCGGTGCGCGGCCCCAGCCGGGCGGGGGGTTCTTGCCTTGTGGGAAGAAGTAACTCAGTGCGGGGTTGCTTTGAGTGCCTAGGGGCAGTGCCGAGTTACCGCGCGTGCGCAGCTGCTCCAGCTTGGCGCGAATCATGGGACCCGCAACGGGGATGTACCCCGCAGTCTGTGCCGCAGCGCCCGCGAGATCAGGTACCACTCCGGGGGCTGCACTTGTGGGTAGTCCCTTAGCGATATGCCCTACAATCGCAGCGTCGCCTGTCAACAAGCCGGGATTACGTTCCGCAGTACGTGCATACGCTTGTGCGTTGAAGTTTTCACCCCCCTGCGGACCAGACAACGCTGCTCGGGCTTGATAGTTCTTCGCCATTTGCGTGCGTGCAGCTTGCCAATCAGCCAGTGATACGTCGCTGTTCGCCGCTTCCAACTGCCGCCCTGCAAAGTCTTCATATGAGTTAGCTAACGCGTGGTACGCGTCCCCCAGCGCATCTTTGTCAGGGTCGCCCGACTTCCAATGCGCTTTAGCGCGCTCCCGCGCCTCACGTATGTTGGCAAATAATTCGTCCCGCGTGAAATCCGGCTTCGAGAGCATCGTCTCTTGCAGGGCTTCTACATCAGGAGAGCGAGGTAGTTGGCTTACTTGATTGGGGAGATTCTTGAGTGCATCCTGTAGCGGATCCCCGCGCATGGTGAGCTGCTGAGGAATATCTCTCTCGGCTTGGCGATAAACTTTGCCCGGACCAATCTTGATTGCATTATCGAGAGCGGCAATGCTAGGTGTCTGTCCCGGGAGCATCCCCGCATCTTTCGAGATCAGCGCATTGGTGATTGCTTGGTTACCTGGCGCCGCAAGATCTGCTCGGGTACTGAGCCCCGTGTACCCCACTTCCTTGGCGACGTCTTGCGGAGAGCGCGCAATGGTTTGAGTAGTCGTGCCCTCAGGGATAGCCCCCCGCATCCCTAGGACGCTTGCAACGTCGGGTATTGCCTCCTCAGTCGCCTCGATCGCGGTACGCGCCCCGGGGGGCAAGTTACCCACCGCTTTGTCCACAGGCGCGCCGATCGCTTCCGCGCCTCGATTGAGCGCGCCCATTCCCTGTAAAATCGGGTCGTTAGACTGCGGCGGCGTTACATGTAGTGCGTCCTGTACTTGGCGCACAGTGTCGGGGTTACCCCCAGATAAAATCCCCGCAAGACCGCTGACCGCTTTCCCACCCAAGTTGACGAGTCCGGCCCCCGCATGCTCCGCGAGTCCCATACCTGGAAGGTTATTCAAAGATGCGATAATGTCGCCGAAGCTCTGGTTCTTTCGCAGTGTTTGTTTACCGTCGTCCCCCGTTACTGCATAGAAGCCCTCAGGCGCTTTTCCCCCCTGAGGTACAGGGTCGTATTCTTTGGGCTCCGCTGGAGGAGTAGAGGGAGTAATTACTGGCGCATTAGCCCACGCAGGGCCTGAATCTGCCGCTTTCACAATTGGCGCATTTTCCCACGCAGGCATTACGGCTTCTTCCGTGTATGCCCATCCGGGCTAATAAACAAAGCGCCTGACGGTAATTTATTGTACTCATCGTCAGTACTTATCTGTACAGGAGCTGCAGCCGATACAGGAGGCTCCCCACTACTGGGGGTAGTCGGTGTAGTGTGGTGGGTAATTTGTTGAGTACGGGCTAGCCTAGGCTGCAACAATTCGTACTGGGCGTTAAACCACGCATCCAGCGCCTTTGGTGACAGGGTTGGGGCGGCCGCTTCTACCTCTGCTTTGTGTGCTTGGTCCGACATACCTTGTCCACGCATGACGCTGGCAATGTTCATTAGAGCATCGTTACGCTTCGTCATGTACGCGGTGTAGTCAGGGTCGTTAAATTCCCCTTTAGCCCATGCCTGCATTTTACCTACTGTACGCTCATCGGAGTACCCAACTTTTTTACCTGCGTCGGTAACTTGCTTCAAAATGTCTGGGATAGTTTCTAACGTTAATGCTTTCTGCTGGAATGCTGAGTTAGCCTGCAGCGCTGCGTCAGAGTGCATGCGGTTGAAATCTAACGTAGGGTTACCTACGGCAAGTTGTGAGAGGATAGGTGCAGTACGACTATTGATGCGCGTAGGGTCAAGTCTACCTTCGTCTACCGCTTTTTGTAGTTCGGGGGGTATCGGTCCTATAGCAGTAGCACTTGTTTTAGGTACCGGTGCAGGTTTACCGTAGGGAGTTATATTTCCGGTAGATGAGTCTACGACATAGGACTGTTTGCCTGGAGACCCATCAGGTAACGCAGCGGCTTTTTCTACAAGAGAAAAATGTCCTTGAGGGGCAGCAGTCGCTTTCAGTGCGGTACCCAACAATTGTGACCCTGTCTGCTCACGAAGCTTTTGTAGCGCTAAGCGCGCCTGTAATTGCTGCTTATCTGTATCATTGAGCTGCTGCGCAAGGTTTAAATCCCCTGCACCTTGCTGCTGCTGGAATGCCTGGTTCTGTTGGCGCCAGTCGGCTACGTCTCCAAACGCCTTGCTGAATTGGTCAGGTACACCCCCTTTGGAAGGAGATAGGAGCGACTGAGCAACCCGCAGCCCCAATACACTGGGGTCCATGCGCTGCGCCGCTAACTTCTCTCGCGCTTGCCGCAGAGTAGTGCGTGCATCTTCCGCGCTTGCGGCAAAGTCGTTAAGGAGCGAGTCTTCCCCGCTCGTGTCAATCCCTTGTGGGTGAGCTTTGAGGTATGCATCCCCCCACGCGCGCCCTTCTGGCGATTGCGTCGGCTGCTGTAGCGCTGACAGTACCCCTTGTGTCGGCGCGTTGTCCGCGTCAAGTTGGTCTTCTGGCGTAGACATTTACCCCCTCCGCATAACCCCTAGAACGCCTGGACGGCGCCGCGCATGCCCCCCGCGAGCGTACCCGCCTAGCGCACTGCCGACCTGCCCCGAGTTCAGCCCCGCATAAAGCCCTAGCGACTGACTGAGGGGCGATGGCCCCACGGAGGGCGCATACGATGTTTGTGCGCCTTGCGTCATGCCGGGAGTATTGGTGGGGTTGGCCGTACCCGCGAGCATTTGAGATTCCCAAGAGGCCTGCTGATAGGGGTACTGCTGCTGATTCAAGAAATCCTGGTATCCCAAGCTCAAATTCTGCTGGTTCAGGTTCTGCTGCTCGGCGCCGGTCGTATCGAGCGCCCCTGCCCCCTGCAACCCTAAGGACTGCCCTGTGGATGCAAGGTTACCGAGGGTACTGGCCCCCTGTAGCCCCAGGGCTCCTTGCTCATACCCAAGCCCCCCACCCACCTGTGCAAGGTTACCCAAAGAACTGGCCCCCTGAAGCCCCAGAGAGCCCTGCTGACCCGCGATACCCGCTTGGAGCGACCCAAGGCCTGCCTCCTGTTGTGCGCCCGCCAGGCCGGCATTCTGGGCGGCTGTGTACGCTTGCCCAAAGGCTGCGTTGCCCGTCGCCTGGATGTTCTCCGTCAGCTGATTCGCCTGCTCCTCCTGTGCGCGGAGGTCTGCACTGGAGCCCGATTGCCCCGCAGCCGCGTATTGCTGGTCGATCGAGGGCTGCAACTGGTTCTGCCAAAACTGCTGCGCTTGAGTTTCGGCCTGCCCGATAACGTTCTGGGCGTACGGGTTCATTTGCGCTGCGGTGGGGGCAATCGCCTGTTGAATCATGTTGCTAGCTTGCGGCAAATACGACTGTGCCGCCCCGTACCCGGTGTTAGCGGTACCCAAGGCGCCTTGAATGCCCTGCTGTGCTTGAGGGAGATACCCCAGAGCACTTTGAATAGCTCCGGGCTGCGCGGATGATTGTGCGAGACTCTGCGCCTGATTCAGGGGCTGTTGGTATTGCCCCTGAAGTCCCTGCACCTCGTTCTGTGCTTGGGTCTGCTGCCCAGTGAACCCCGCAATGCGCGGCCCACCGTATGTTTGGTACGGTTGAGATGTAAGAGCGTTGGACTGCGCCAGTACGCCCTGCGTGTACTCCTGCAGCCATGTTGGTACGTTACTCTGATTCTGCGAGTAGTTAGTACCCTGCGCGGGGGTTTGCCCTTGGAAGAGGAAGCTTAGTGCGCTACTTGGGGTACTCACGTCTTACCCCCCTTCAAGTACGCTTCTGGGGCTTTGGCTTTCATAAATTGCTTGCCTTTAACGAGATGCTTGCCAGCGTGCTGCCGCACCCTCTGCCGAAGTTGGTCCAAAGCTCGGGCGCCTGCCTCGTTTGATCCGTTACCCAACATAGAAACGGTCCCGGCGTCCATGACGTACTCGCCCCCGGAAAGCTTGGCGTCGATATCATCAGAGGTACCATTGCCGGCGCCTGGGTCTTGTACATAACTATCGCCTTGTGTTGAATCAAAAGTGCTACCGCCCTGCGCACGCATTTGAACCCCTGGGGAAGGACCCCCCATGTACGGGGCAGAAGCAGGAGAAGAACCCTGCGAGGTCGAGGATGCTCCAGGCGCTGCGCTGGCCGGGGACACTCCGGGTACATAGGGGGTCTGATTGTTACCGAAAAAGCTTTGCTCGGGTCCTTCCCCGTACGTGTACCAGTTAGCCACTTGCGGCTGCGTGTACGGGCGCGAGTAATTAGATGCCGAGACGCTGGGGATAGCGCCGTACCCGGCAGGAGTGCCCGGCGCCGATGCAGGCTTATTGCCGCCGAGAGCGGCTGCAATGAGCGGGGCAAGGGCTCCGTACTGCTGCACGAGTTGCCCCATGGAAGAGACTCCAAGGAGGCTACCAAGCCCGCTCAGGGAACCCCCCGGCCCGAGTACGCTACTGCTATTGCCACTACTGGAACCGCCGCTTCCCCCACTTCCGCTATTCGAATAATTGCTCCCGCCGTAGTCATAGACACTAGGGGTAGGTTGAGATACTCCGGGCGTCGCGTCGCTGGAGAATGTAGGATCAATACTAGGAAGCCAAGAAGGGCCTGTATCACCTGAATCATCCACCCCTCCCCCAATGCCGTAATGGCGCTTGGCAAAGGAGCCTTCGTAAAGTTCTTTGAGCCGGTTATGGATATTTTTATCGGTCATACTCCCCCCAGCGGCCGCCCGGATCGATGGCCGAGCGCCGTTTTGTAAGGTTGAACTGTCAGGGGATTGGTACCACTGCCAGGGTTGATAATCGGTAGTAGGCGGGTGTAAATCGGGGGTAATGCCGTACGCTTGCAGCAATGCGTGTTCTGCAGGGTCGCTGGACGCATTGGCTTCCATCATGGCGCCTAGGTGGTTAGTACTGTTGGGGTCGCCAATGTCCTGCGCCATGCTCTGGTAGTACCCGGGGGTCATCTGAACCGCCGGGCTATTAACCGCCTCGTACATCTGTAGAGCGGTGCCAATTATCGGGGCGTACTCTCCAATGGTGTCCAACGCAGTCATCTCTGCGCCGGTAGCCCCTGCTGCGGTTCCTGCCTGATCCGCTAATTGAGCAGCTCCAACAGCGGCTTGCGTATCCCCCGCAACGCCGCCCTTCTCTATACCCCCTGCAACCCCTAGGGCGCCTAATGCGGTCCCTGCCCCTTGCCCTATTGCGGAGTCGTCCGCCCAAGTACCATACAGTTTTGCGGCGTTTGCCCCGGCCCCCAGGTACCCCTGTGGGGTACCTGAAGACAGCCCCGAGTAGATACCGTAAATATCCCCGGGGGCGGCACTACCCGCATAGTTGTTAGCCGCCTTGGTCAATAGCGAGTAAGGCACTTGGTAAGTCATAGCAGTACGCACTCAACAAAGCGCTCCGCCCACGTGCGCCAATCGGTGTAGTGACGCGGGTCAGGAGGTGAAAACGATGCAATAGACGGTATAGATATCATGTTATACGCCCACAAAGACCAATCGTCTCCAGACAACTTAGTCACAGGCCCCTTCGTAGACAACGCAAGGTTCACCGCATCGGTCCACTGGATAAGCGACACGTGGCGCGGGTCGATCACTTCGTGTACCTCGCATCCGTGGGCTCCAGATGGGCAATGACGTTACCTAATGTCAGGTCTCCCCCTACCGTGTTACTTTCAAACTGAAACGCTAAGAGGCGTGCATTCTGCTTGAGCAGCGCGAGTTCTTGGCTGGGAGTCGTAATGGTCCCCGGAATCGTGATCAATGGAGACTGGTCTTGCGGCTCACGGGCATTGGCTCGCGTGAACGTTGAGGCGATAATATCCGTAGCTGCGCTGCCGATGGGTGTAAAATCAGGCTCGACTACGGACACCCTATAGTTCTTATCCTGCGGCGGATTACTCGTGATCGGGGAGAACTCCGCAGTCTTGAAGTAGGAACGGATAGGAAACACGCTACCTGCGGTTACTTTGTCCAACCCCGTCTCGTGCTGCCACAGAGTATAGCCCGTAGTGGTCTGCACCAAGTCAGTGAAGTACGGACGATTGAATACTCGCGGCGCGGTTCCGGAAGATCGACTACCCCCGCCTGTGCCTGCAATCGCATCGGGTAATGGGGTGTCGTACCAGACATTGAGATACGTGTTGTAAATTAACGCCCAATTGCATTCGGTGGCCCCAAACATAGGCGCACACCACCAGATCTCCCCGAACGACTGGAACTTGACGGCGTACACCTTCTGTCGCTGCGCATAGTTCAAATTCTTGAAGAACCACTCCACGTTAAAGTTATTAGGTAACTCGCGGACGATACCGTTAAACAACGAAAAGTGGTCCACTTCTGGCCAGTAATAGATACCGTCAAACTCTATGATGGCTTGAGACGATAGGACAGATATCTCAGCAGAAATCGTGTTGAAATTGAATGGGATACCTGCCAACAGTCCGGGGTTGTACGTTGCGACAACCAAGTCGCCCAAGGTCCAGAAAATAGCTGCCGGGCCTCCAGAACCGTTGCGGAGCGGAAGCCCCTTGACTACTTTTTGATCCGAGATAAAGGCACTATTGAAAGTCACTCCAGAAGCAATGTTGTTGATCTGCGAAATATCGATACGCCCAAAGTTGCTGTACCCAATGAGGTAAGGGGAAATCGCAACAATGCCGCCGCTCACATTAGGCATACCGCTAGCGACGAGCGGGGACACCGTTGCAGCAGGGCCGAAATAAATTGGCGTCTCTACCGAGTTGGTAATATCGGTTAGATTTTGTCCGGCATTACCTACGATCGTAGTTTGCGCAGTAGCGGTATTATAAAACTGCTCGAAAGACCAAAGGTTATTGGCGCTGACAGCGAACCCCGACGGTGTGCGGTCCCCTTGCGCTCCAAGATTACCTAACTGGTCAGACTGTACTTGCGTCACAAAGCTCTGAGAGCCTAAATGCAGGTAGTTGGTACCACCGAAGAAATACGCATCCATGCCCCGAACCACTTCAGGCAACTGCGAGGTAATTGACTTGTACCCCGCAATTTTTCGCGGGAGCCCTCGGCGGTTGAACCTGCACCAAAGGCCGTCTTTGTACTCCTGACCCTCAAATAGCGTACCGTCCCGTTTGATCCCCGGACTAGATTGGATGCGGAAAGGTTGAGCAGTGGGCATTTACACGTACCTGAAAATCACTTGCCCGGTACCGCCTGCCGTTGCTGCGGTACCAAGAGCAGTACCCCCGTTCCCCCCAGCGCTGCCCACGGAGCCCAAAGTACCTGCTATCCCCGCTCCCCCAATACCCCCTGCTCCACCTATCGAGTTGGCCCCATTGGTACCCGAAGTATTGACGACGTTACCGCCAGAAGAGGTTCCCCCTCCCCCCGTGGATGTGCCGTTGTTAGCTCCATTAGTAGTAACTGCTGGAGCAGCCGCGCCTCCAGTACCGCCGTTCGAAGTCATTGTAGTAATCGCAAACGTCCCCGAGCTGACGAAAGACGCTGTACTACTCACCCCAGGAGTACCGGGGGTGCCCGCAACGCCTGCGCCGCCTGCCGTACCCACGGTGTAAGTCAAGGTCTTGCCGCCTTGCCCGACTACGCTGTACGAAGAACGGCTGTAACCTCCTGAGCCGCCCCCAGAGCCATTTCCCGAGCCAGAGGTCCACGCGCCGCCACCGCCGCCGCTGCCCCCCCAGCTCTCTATAACGAGCGTCTGTGCCCCCGCGGGGATAGTCTCTGTAGCCCCCGTCCCCGTCGTGAACGTGTGCGTGACAGGGGTAAACTGTCGCACGGAGCCTAGCAAGACGTTGAGGATGCCCGTCACGAGAGCCCCGACCCCGTGATAATACCTACGTTGCCTAATTGGAACACGATCGTAGCGACCCCAATACTCGATAAGGTCCGGTTACCTGAGGTCACCCCATTACCGGCCCAGAACAGCGACATGCCCGTACCTTGCACAATGGTGTAAGTATTCGTGCTGTTGGATGCAATAATAGTGACCACATCTCCTGCAGAAAATACCCCGTTGTTGACCGTGACGGTTTGCCCTGTAGACCCATTGAGAACGACTGCTTTACCCCGATCCGACAACGCAAGCACGTAATTACTAGACTGCGTATTTATCGGAGTACCGCGCCATCCGACTATTTGGAGCGTGCCCCCATCATCGACGGCGCGCACAATACCGTCACCGCGCACCTGGAAATACGTCTGTGTCTGCGCTTGGTTAAGGATCAGTAACGCAGAGTCGGCAGGAGTAGTACCCGCAGCAACCGCTACTCCAAGAGACTGCCCTGAAGTAGCCGAGCCTACTGCAGTGAGCGCAGCCGACCCTGCAACTCCGGTAACCGTGAACGCCGAACCACTGGCGGGGGCGTTGATTACAAAGTTACCTGAGTTGTTAAGTACCAACCTAGCCGTCGTATTAGTGCGGTCGTAGATGACTAAGGTAGCTGCTCCAGAGCCCACCCCCAAACCAATATCAAAACTCTGTGGGGCACCATTGGTGTCGTTGAAGCGAACGCCTAGGCCAGAAGTATGGTTGCTGTTGAGCTGAACTACCCCGGTGCTACCCGCATTGACAACTAGCGTCATGCCCGTAGCCGCCGCCAAGGTCACTACGCCTGCAGAGCTTATGGAGACTTGAGTAGCCCCGGCTTGTTGACCAAAGCGAATCGAGTCTCCCGTACTCGTAATGCACACATCTCCGTTGGCAGAATCGCTCAACAGAGTATTGCTACCATCGATACCTACGCGGCCAATCGCTGTACTCGCTTGCTCAAATACAATAATTGCCCTATTGGTACTTGCACTAGAGTTGACTTGCACAGTGGCAACGTCAGTACCAATAAACGACGCGATAGCGGTTGCAGACGCGCCCGTGACCGAAAGCGCAATACCAGTTGAAGGAGCATTGACGACAACGTCACCGCTAGCGTTAACACTTACCCGGGCTACGCCTGCAGTAGCAATACCCAAGATATCGGTTCCTACTTTGTAGAGCCCCAACTGGGTATCGGACGCAAACGCGAGCCCGGGGGAAGCTGCCGTACCGTCTGCAATGAGTACAGTACTCCCAGTACCCGTGGACACTGCATTGACGATGTTCAAGCCATCGCAGTACAGGATGTTGCGGGTCCCCTGCTGCACTACAACCGTAGAGCCGCCGCCCGCGGATATCGTAAGAGTGAAAGCCCCTGTCGTCTCGTTATCTACCCAGTACTGCTGAATAGACGCAGGTACCTGTACGACCGTAGCACCCGCCAGTGCCCCGGTGAACTTATACGATATGCGATTGAGCTGCGCCCCCGTGAGCACCACCGTACCGGAAGCACCCGCCAGAGAAATCGTAACGAAGTTAAACGAAGAAGCGACCGATTGCCCGAATCCCATCGTAAACAGGTTAATGCCGTCACTGACTACGATGCATGAATCGTTCGGGTTGAACGACTTACTCGCCGTACCGTCAATGGTGCCTGTAGCAGCAGATAAGGTGAGTACGCCAGTACCGGAGTTCTTGATGTAGCAAAACCAATCAGACCCAACGACAGACGGCGTAGGCCCCGTGAACACGCCCCCAGAGCCGCCAGTCCACTCGATGCACGCGGCTCTATCGGTAGCTTGGATTACGTAGCTAGCCCCCTGCGCATTAATGAAGATGCGTTCGTTGAGGAGCGTAGAGATAGCCTTAAGGCCATTGCCGGCAAGCGCTGCCGCATTGGCGCTGGACACCCCAGCTCCTAGCTGCACGACGCGCCATGTACCCTGTAGAGTCGTGTTGTCGGACAGTACCAATATCCAAGCTTGCCCCGAGGCTACCGATAAAAGCGTATTACCCTGCGCATCCAAAACAGAGAACGTGTTAGTGCCTACGTTGTTGAATATCGCCGTATAGCCTGTCGACACCTGCCGAGCGTCGGATAGCTGTAGCGTCAACGAGGGTGCAGTAGCTGTGCAATCGATCCACTCCGCCACGGCTGGGGAGGTAATATTCGACTCTAAGGGCCACCCGAGTATTTGGTTCGTCGAGAACGACAGCGCCAAGTACGTGGGGTACGCCGGGGCTACTGGGTTACCGCCAAAGACCGTGTTGTAAACACTGGGCACTGATCAATCCTCGTTTCGTACAGCCGCACGGTCCACAGAGCGCATTAGGTCTTCTTTCTCCAGCGTTGTTACCGCCTCCTCGTACAAGGTTTGCCACACGGTCACCCGTTCGTCATTTTTCAAGAACGGAGCGCATTCCAACAATGCGCGGTACAGCAAAGTCTCTGGGGCGAAGTCCGTCCAAAAGTTAGTCTGGTTTGAGTTATCGAGTAGCTGCGGTAGCCCGTAGTAGAGAATTTGCCACGGGTAACTAACAGGAGGCGTAGGCACCACTAACCAGTGCGCATAGTCGTAGTCGGCGTAGAACTGCGGCTGGGCTGTTTGCGTAAGGTCAGGCCAGTAGCTCAAGCAATACTCGTATTGCCGTGCGAACAAGGGGGTCGCCGCGTTCTGCGCAGGGTCTGCGACGGCAGCTACCCCGAAGTTCATCGAGATCGTGCGACGCCAACCATTGGGCTTGGTGTATACCGCATTACCCGCATTCAGCGTACTGACCACGGGGATGTTCATTCCCAATATCTTCAACCGTCGCGCAATAGCGCGCTCCGCATTGTTGATTAAGAGAGGGAACTCATTGAATACGGTTGGGTCAGTCGTGCCGCTCCCACGCTCCAAGTACGCCTGTAGAGTCGTAATCAGGGAATTGAAGGTGAGAGCGACAGGCACTAGTGACTCTCCCCAACAGCGGCCCCACACGTATCAACAACTGCCGCGGGCACAGGCTGTAGTCGAGACTGCATCAATAATGCCTTAGCCTGCTGCACATCGCTAATCGCGCGGGCCAGTACCAAGAACTCCCCCCACTGTGGGGCGCTCTTAGACATGAGCAAAGTTTCGATCGTGGTCAATGTCTCTAAAGAAAGCATGTTTTCGTCCTATGGTTGCTTAGCGATAGTTGCAATAGTGACGTCCTTCGCCTGGCCGCTTTCGCTGCCACCGAAGTAAAACGCCGAAGCCTGTTTAGCTTCGGAAGAGAGGTACCCAAAGATGGTACCGAAGAACAATCCCGCCTCCCCGCTCAAGAGGGTCTTGGCGCGATCTGGCCACCCGAAAAGCCCTACGATCATGCCCAAGGTGATAACGAGGAAGCCCACAATGAGGAGCCACGCGAGACGCCCTGCGGTGGGGTCCTTAGTAGCAACCTGCATTGCGCGGGCGCTGGCGGTGTCGTCGAAAGCTAACTTATCCCGCGCGATACCCAACTGCGCAAGCGCCTCAGCATGGGCATTATCGGCTTGTTTCAACGCCACTAGCTGTTCCGGGGTCGCATTCAGTAGTCCGGTCTCCACGGTCTTTGGATCCGTGGTACCGAATACTGATCTCATGATCGGGTCCACGAGCGGGGCGAAAGGTCCCGCTAGCGTGTCTGCAATAGTGGGCGCTACCGTCTTCAAAACCTGCAGTGCCCCCGACGCGATGGTCGATAATAGGCTCACGTAGTTACTCCGTCCAAGAACAGGGCTTTTTCAAGTTCTCGACGTTGCTTTAGCCCTTCGTTTTCAACGCCGTCTATGTGATCGAAACCGAGGAAGTGCGCGGCAACAGTGCTCCACTGCTTAGTAGCTATGGCGGCGTGCAGCTCATCCGCACGGCTAAAATTGCCAACTCCTATGTTATAAACAAGAATCACTAGCGCATCGAACTGATGCTGAGTAGCCCCTAAGCCCGCTAGGGTAAAATTAGCGACACTCGACGCAATGGCCACGTCCTCCAGAATCCACTGCTCAGCGATTTCTGGCGTGCACGTCGTCGTCTCAGTGACGCCTTTCGTGTGGCCCCACCCGCACGTCCAGGGCTCTTTGGGAAAGCGCCGGTACGCTTTGTCCGCGTAGCGCTCAAAGTGCTTGATAAGGGCTACCCCTAGCGGGCTTAGGTTCATTACTTGTACCTACGAGGAATCTTGCTTAACAGAAAATTAACGTCATCCTCAGTCCGGTCAAGAAACGGTTTGACTTTGATGACTTCCACTTTGTCTTTATCTGCCGCCGACAACGTCGCATATACTACGGGGTACAGTACTACCGGCAACAACAACGCCGCGTACTGCTGAATGACTCCGCCTGCTCCCATGACTTACTTCCCTTTGCTGCTGATGTGAAAAGATTCTGCGTCTAAATTACCATTCGGGCCAGTCCAGTAGTCGTTGGGGAGATATATACCCGCCCTACGCATACTGATATTGACGTTGTCGTATTTCAGTTCCGTCATACGAAACTGCCTCTCCAAACTTTGAAACTGCTCCCGATAGCGGGCCATCTCAATCTCTATTTCGCTGTGCTGCTGCGCTACGTGGAGCAAGTAATTAGTCTGTAGCTCCATTGCATGATACGAGAACGCCGCTGCCTGCTGGTCTGCGCGGTGCGAATACTCCGCACCTTGCCGCATGAATTCGTCATGCAAATACCCCACGCGCGCGGTAGACCACGTAGCCAAGCCTACCGCGATCATGCACCCAATAATCAATGCGCCTCTATCGCTTACGATGGTTTTGGATACCAAAATCGGGCTGTTGGGTCCGCTCGAGATGGGAGACTCGTTCCTCGAGTCCTGACAATCTCCCCTCAAACTCGCTACGTCCGACATAGGGCTGCTCCAATAACCGTTTAACTTGCTCGGTAAGGTCAATAACTCGGGTGTTAACCTCCACCAGCGTAGTCGACGTATGAGCGAGTAAAGCATCCTTGTCCTTACTGCTATCAAAGAAGTAATGGATCGCATTGTCCCCGAGAACCACAATAAGACCGACCAGAACACTAGACCCTCCCTTGACGTTCATTTTGCCGTTCTCCAACGACGCACTAGCCGCTACTATTCGCAATCAAATTACGGTCTTGTGCAGCTAAGGCCGCGGGTACTCCAATGTCCGTATCCGGGCGCACGAACGGTAGGTTAATGTCTTCGGTCTCACGCGCAGGTAGTCGCCACGGGTCCAGCACGTCAAGGTCGTCCTTGCAAACCATGAGCCCCGGAGAATTAGGGTCCGAGGATAATTCCGCTAAGGGTAGCTTCGCAGAGCACCGCCCGCACAAGCCCACCCCCAGAGTAGGCTCCCCAGTCGTATCGAGAAAATAAGCAGGTGATTCCATAGCGCTACCTCGTGTACGGTCGAATGTAAGGCCGCAGCATAATTGGGGAGCTGTCCGTTTCTGAGGCCCAACCTTCGTTCCAACGGTCCTTGTCTTCTTGGAGCAAGGTCGTCTTGTCCAAGTCGCTCATGCCTTTGGCGATCTCAGGTATCATCATCAACAGGTCTTTGGCCAAGCGCGTGAGTACCGCAAGGAACCATCGCTGCGGTACTTCTACCGTCTGCGTCAACGTCCCTACATCCTGCACATAGCGCTGCGTGTAAAGCACGATCTGGTTGAACGTGAATTGCAACGAAGGAGAGGGCCAAAGCGTTAACGTAGGTTGCGGCTGAGTTTTGTTGTACCAAAACTGTAGCGGACGTCCCTGAAACCACTTGTTAGGTAGATTCGAGTAGTCGTCTCGGTTGATCTTCGCAATAGGGATCTCCTGCGGCGCAGCCCCCGTCACGAATTCCGTGACGTTGAGCATCGTACCCCCAGATGCTTGGAGCCGTACGTAGAGCACCCCTGATTCAGGAATCCCTTCAATATCGACCCAAAACCACTGCCCATTGACTACAGCCAATGCTGTGTTGGTATATACCGTAGTAAAGTTGAGCCCGTCCGTAGACGTCTGAATTGCGACGTTCCACGTAGCGGTAGCGTTGGGGAAAATACCGAAGACAACAGGCTGCCCCACTGCGGGGTACTGCACCTGTATAAACCCGTTCGGAGCGGTCTGCGTGCAAGCCGTGGCTAGGTTACCGTCAAAGGCGTTCGCCGCGATGCCCCCTGCAGAGCTGGTATACAGGCACCCAAATGCAGGCAGTTCTAACTGCGTGACGCTGCGCAGGTTGGCATTGAGTACGTCCACGGTACCCAATGGGGCCAATACATCTTGCGTCGCATCGTAGAGGGGGAGGATGACCTTCTGCACTGCCCAAAGGGCAATGCCCTTGCTCGCAAGGGTTGAGAGCGCCAAGTACAGAAGATCCTGAGCGATCGAGAGGTACTCAGAGGTGATCTTCTGCGGGGGTAATTGGCACCGCCCAAAAGCCCTATCGATGAGCTTTCCCGTATTGAACACGGTGGTGCTTACGGTACCGGACGTAGTCAAGCGCTCTCCTTTTCGTCGAGGAAAGCGCGCCTGCCTATCGGTGGCACACTAGCGGACACGGTCCGCCAACCGCGAGCGTAGCGATTCGCAGACGCTTACGCAATGCCTCGATGCTAGTCGTTACTTCTTCGCCGCGCCGCCGCGCGCGCGCATGGCCAATTGAGGCCCTGGAGCTGCGGCTGGCCTACGCATGGGAAGCTGCGGGCGCATGGGGAGTCCTCGCGGACGGGCCGCCAAAGCGCTCAGAGGGGTTGGGGGAGGTCCCCCCATGACAGGGGCGCCCACGGCGCCGCCCGGCGCGTACATCGTCCCTCCAGCGTTCTTCTTGACCAGAGCACGTGTCTTGCCCCCCTTTTTGTAGTCAGGGTAGCCGGCGGGGATGTGCGTATCGTCGTGGACATGCCCCCCATCTGCATACGTCTCGGCCTGCTTTTCTGCAGCGCTATACGACCGACTCACGGTGTGCGTACGCCCGCCCTTCGCATGGAAGTGCTTGTGCACATGGAAGTGCTTGGTAGCACCTCCTTTCTTGAACTTTGAGATGAGGGGGGTCTTGCCGCCGTGCTCCTCAAGCTCTTGCGTGGGGGACTCCTTACGCAGGGTCGCAGAGTTGCCTCCCGTACGATTACCTTCCGAAGGGTAGACCTCAGGGTGTCCAGGGTTAGAATCAATCTTGTCGATCGACCCCCCGCGTGCCAAGTGGTTGATCGTCCCACCCGTACCACTACCAATAGATCCACCGCCCCAATTGTGATGCCCGCTAATGGTCCGGGTAGTATCTTTAAAGCCTGACATTAATCACCTTTACCGGTTATAACCTAAACCAACTAGCTAACTGAGCACTCCAAACTATATGCTGAGAAGTACCTGCTGTAAGAGGGAAAGGGCTAGGTATATTAATCAGCGCTTGCCCCGCTGTAATTACGGGGGTTACTCCCGTAATAGCCTTAGTAGAGACTATGTATAGAATGTCTCCGTCAATAGGACTAGGGGGCAAATTAAGTGTAAGCGCTATTAGTGCAATAGCTGGAGTCAACACTACGTATAAACACCCCTGCGGTTGCGGAGCATTGGGTAATATTATTGTAGCTCCTGTAGCCGGGGAGTTAGTAAACATTATACCCTGTGGTGTGGGGGGAGTTCCTGGCGTAAATGTCGTACCGTCGTAAGAGTCTCCAACATTAGCGGTGTTACTTTGAACTAATAAACCGCCCGGGGAGTACGCGCTAACCACATCCCATAAAACAACATTAGTAACCAGACCTGCATTAACTAATGCGTACCGCTGAATTGCCATAAGGATACTCAGTTAGAACGTGGTAATGACTACGCAGCGACCCGAACCCCCTGGAGCACCTGCCCCAGATAACTGCGTACTGATAGAACTACCCCCACCGCCTCCGCCGCCCCCAATCGTTCCTGACCCTCCTGCGAACCCAACACTTGCACTACTGGAAGCACCCCCTGCACCTCCACCCCCTGCGCAGTAGCCTACGTCTGTTGCACCTACTCCTCCCACTCCTACCCCGCCCGCGGCGGCCACTTTAGAAGGGGTAGCTGGGCAGGTTCCACCATTGCCCCCTACCAGTCCTACACGGGAAGTTGC
>Ga0210395_10000385_pt1 | contig 34617 bp, 29 predicted proteins | sample IncBWH4OmetaG_FD_150861 | JGI IMG/M metagenome (GOLD analysis project Ga0210395, IMG submission 150861) | Forest soil microbial communities from Barre Woods Harvard Forest LTER site, Petersham, Massachusetts, United States - Inc-BW-H-4-O ... | reverse complement strand
CACCGCCGTCTTCGCCGCGTGCACCGTCGCTCTCGTCGAACTCCTTCTCCTCCGCTTCCGAAAAATTCCTTTCACCTGCTCTTACCCGCCCTTCCAAAGCCACTCCGCCCTGATTTTTGTTGCCTATCTTTTCGGTTTCGTACTATTCACCAGCTATCTTCCGGAACTCGAACTCTGGTCCCTAGCCACTCCTTGGCGCGCCATCGTCTTCATCCCGCTCGTGGCTGTCATCCTTCTCTCCAGCTATTTCTACCGGAAGCAAATGCTCGACATGGACAAGCACCTCATCTTCGAAGAAATCCCGGCATCGCACTTTTGAATGCCGCCAACTGTTTTTTCGCCGCAATATTTTTCTGCGCTCCGCTCTCCGTCACATATAATCCGGATTACAAATGACCTCAACGGTTCCGCTCGACCACGCGAACGCTAAACCAAATGCTTTCTTTGCGAATTACCTGTTGAACGACCTATCCGTAGCCTGGTTTCTCGCTGCAGTAGCCGTTCTTTTGCAAATGCTTACCAACGGCCGGTACGGCTATTTCCGCGACGAACTTTATTTCCTCGCGTGCAGCGATCATCTCGCGTGGGGCTACGTCGATTTCGCGCCTTTGGTTGCTCTGCTCGCGCGCATCAGCCGCTTCACCCTTGGCGATTCTCTCCACGCCATTCGCACGCTTCCCGCGCTTGCGCAAGGAGCGGAAATCCTCATCACCGCTCTCATCGCGCGCGAACTTGGCGGCAAACGATTCGCCATCTTCCTGTCATGCCTCTCCGTCCTGCTCGCTCCGGTGATTCTTGGCAACGCCACGCGCCTCTCGATGAACCCATTCGAGCCACTTTTTTGGATGGGCGCGGCCTACTATCTTCTGCGAGCCATCAGTCTGAACGAACCGAAGTTCTTGCTCGCCTCCGGCGCGCTCCTCGGTCTTGGCCTGGAAAACAAACATTCGACTGCTTTCTTTCTGGTCAGTCTCACTATCGGCTTAGTGCTCTCGCCAAGCCGCCGCCTGTTATTCTCGAAATGGTTTTGGTTAGCCGCTGCGGTAGCTTTCCTGATTTTTCTCCCCAACCTGATTTGGCAATACACTTACCATTTCCCCACACTCGAAGCGCTGACCAACGTACGAAACACTCACAAGAATATCGAACTCTCTCCACTGCCGTTTGTTCGCCAGCAAATCATGATGCTGCTCCCCGTTAGCGCGCTTGTCTGGATTGCGGGCCTGGCCTTCCTCTTCTTCAGCAGCAAAGCCAGGGCTTATCGCTGCTTGGGCGTCACCTATCTTGTCTTTCTCGCTGTGATGATGTTCCTCAAAGGCAAGGACTACTACCTCGCCCCCATCTATCCCATGCTCTTTGCCGCGGGCGGCCTCTTCTGGGAAATGACGATTGCCGCTCGCCCTCGCCTACGTTTTCTAAAGGCTGTTCTCCCAGGTGCCGTTTTAGCGCTGGGTGTAATTGCGATCCCGCTGGATATTCCGATTTTGCCCGTCGAGAAAATCGTTCCGTACATGAACGCTATCGGCATCACAATGTCGCGCACGGAAGTGCAAGACCGCGGCCCGCTGCCGCAACATTTCGGCGACGAATTTGGCTGGGAAGAAATGGTCGCGGCCACCTCGCAGGTCTACAATTCACTCCCGCCGGAAGAGCGCGCCAAAACAGGCATCCTTGCCGGCACTTACGGGGACGCCGGCGCGATCGACTTCTTCGGCTCGCGCTACGGACTTCCCAAATCCATCAGCCCTCATCAGAATTATTATTATTGGGGACCGCGGGAATATACGGGCGAAATTCTCATTCTCCTTCACTACGATCTTGCGGACGCGCAGCGGGGATGCCAAAGCGTTCAGACGGGCCCGACTCTCAACAATCCTCACGCGATGCAGGAGGAGCACTACACAATCCTGGTCTGCCGCGGCTCCAGAATTCCGCTGGCTGAAGCGTGGCCCCGCCTCAAAGTCTGGAACTAAGACACAGCTTGCTCTCACCGGCCCCGGCTGAAACGTGCACCATTCGGCCTGCTGATACACTACTGATCGAAATGAGTTCGACCTTTTGCAACGTCGCTCTGCCTGTGCCGCTGCGCACGACGTTTACCTACGGCGTGCCTGAACCCTTGCGCGGCACAGTTCAACCGGGCAGCCGCGTGCTCGTTCCTTTCCGAAAGAAATCAATGGTCGGCGTCGTCGTCGAAATGGCCGACGAGGCGCCCACGAAAGCCAAAATCCGCGAAATCACCAAAGCGATGGAGTTTGCACCGGCGCTTACTCCGAAGTTGATTGAGCTGGCGCAGTGGATCGCGAACTATTATCTCGCTCCTATCGGAGAAGTTTTCCGCGCCATGTTACCGCCCATCACGGAGCTGAATGTACGCCGCGAGATTATCGTGACGCCGGAGGGACGCGGCGCGGCCGAAAGTCTCGGCGGAGGTGAGCTTTCGCATGGATTGACGGCGGCCGAAGCGTCGTTCCTTGAAAAAGCCAAAGCAAAGAAAGGCCTGGTTCTGTTCAGCCTGGCGGCGAAGATGGGTGTCTCGAGCTCGGCCGTGCAACGGTTGCAGCGGCTTGGATTGATCGAGATTCGAGAGACTTTGCAGGACACAAAAAGAAAATCACACACGATTCTTGCGTGGAAGGGTTTTGCGGACACTGCGGAGAAGACGCTCAAAGAAAAAGAAGAAAAAGTGAGGTCCTTGCTGGAAACGGAACGCGGGCCGCTGCCCATGCCGCAACTTCTCAAGCTCGCGCAGGTTTCGCGGAGTGTGATTGAGCGGATGCTCGCGGATGGATTGCTCGAAAGCTGGGAAGAACGGGTCGATCCAGCGGAAGATCCATTTGACACGGGATATACGCCACCCGCTCATGCATTGAACGAAGAACAAGAAAGCGCGATGAAGAGCATTCGAGCGCGGTTTGAGCTGGGCGAGTTCGGCGTGCAGTTGCTGCACGGCGTGACGGGGAGCGGAAAAACGGAAGTGTATTTGCGATGCGTGCAGGAGACACTTGCGCGAGGGAAAACAGCGATCATTCTCGTGCCGGAGATCGCGCTGACTCTATGGATCGGACGCCAATGCCGGTCGTGGTTTGGAGCGAAGTACGAGGGCGTCGCGGTCTTGCATTCGGCGCTGAGCGATGTCGAGCGCGCTCGCGAATGGTGGCGCGTGCGGAACGGCGAGGCACGGGTTGCGGTCGGGACTCGTTCGGCGGTTTTTGCGCCGCTGCAGAATCTTGGGCTGATCATCGTCGATGAAGAGCAGGAAAACAGTTACAAGCAGGAAGAGACGCCGCGCTATCACGGACGCGATGTGGCGATCGTACGAGCAAAGAGCGAAGGCGCGCTGGCGCTGCTCGGTTCAGCGACTCCTTCTTTAGAGACTTATCACCACGCGCGCAGCGGAAAATACGATTTGCTCACGATGTCCTCGCGCGTTGAGAATCGCGCGCTGGCGAGCGTCGAGATTGTTGACTTGCGCGAAGACTTCCAGAAAACGCATCAGACCAGTCCTATATCGGCGGCGCTTCATACGGGAATCCAACAGTGCCTAGCCAACAAAACGCAGGCGCTGGTACTGATTAACCGGCGCGGGTATTCGTGGTCTGTTTTGTGCCGGAGCTGCGGGGCGAACGTGCAGTGCGTGAACTGCAGCATCTCGATGACGTATCACAAGAGCCGCAACCGGCTGGAATGCCACTACTGCGGCTCGATTCAGCAAGTGCCGAAGCAGTGCCCGAAATGCCAGTCACAATACGTATATTTTTTTGGAGAAGGTTCGGAGCATCTCGAGGAAAGACTGCGCAAGGAATTTCCTGGCGCGCGCATCGCCCGGCTGGATCGCGACACGGCGCGGACCAAACGGCAATATCAAGAAACGCTTGGAGCTTTCGCTGGAGGCGCGCTGGACATTTTGGTCGGCACGCAAATGCTGGCCAAGGGGCACGATTTTCAGCGGGTCACTCTGGTAGGTGTAATCTCCGCGGACTCTTCGCTGAGCATGCCGGATTTTCGCGCGGCGGAGCGGACGTTTCAATTGCTGACGCAAGTTGCGGGACGCGCGGGACGCGGTGAATTGGCGGGGCGCGTATTGATTCAAACGTATTATCCCGAGCATTATGCGATTCAAGACGCGGTGAAACAGGATTACGCTTCCTTTTTCGAGCGCGAAATGCATTTCCGCACAATGATGGCGTACCCGCCGCTGACTTCGCTGGCGAACGTGATCGTGCGAGACGTGAACCTGGAGAAGGCGATTCGGTTTTCGCGGAAGCTGTCGGAATATTTTTCGCCGCACGACGGGCACACGGTGCGGATTCTCGGGCCGGCGACGGCGCCTCTGGCGCGATTGAAGAAAGAACATCGATTTCAGTTTTTGCTGAAATCGCCGAAGCGATCGATTTTGACGAAGTTGCTTAGCGGAGCGATGGCGTACTGCGACGCGCAGGAAATTCCGCAGACGGCTGTGCTGGTGGATATGGATCCGCTGAGTTTGCTTTGAGTTGGTTTACCAAGTCGACGGGCGGGGCAAGCCCCGCCCCTACAGCACTGCAACGCACTAACGGCTAATAAGGAAAATGCCGGCGAAAATAGAGATGATTCCAAGCCACTGCCAACGGGAGACATGTTCGCGCAGGAAAATCGCCGCAAGCCCGACAGTCACGGCTCCGTAAAGCGAGGCCAGCACGCTGACTACGGCGACTTGCTCGATGCGCATGCCGAAATTGTTCATGACGAACGCGCCGGTGTCTGTCAGGCCCATGGCGAGAATCCAAACGCCCACGCGATCCCTCGGCGGCTTGATGGATTTGCGCGCCACCAGAATTATCCCAGCGGTGAGCAACGAACTCGTCAGCCGGAGGAGCCAAACCGTTTGTGCCGCACCGGTTGCGGGCACGATTCGTATGCCGAGGAGCCAAAACAAAAATCCAAATCCGATCGCGGAGCACAGCGCCAATCCAATTCCCTTCCCAGCGCGTCGAACCCCTTCGGCATCATTTTCGTCCGGAGCTTTCTCTCCGCCCGCCACCAGCGCCACGCCGAGCAACGTACACGCAATGCCGATCGCGCGCGTCATTCGTAGATGCTCGCCGCTCAGAAGAGAGAGGAGCACTGTCAGCACTGGATAACTGGCCGAGAGAGGAGCGACTACAGCCATTTTGCCGATTTCGAAAGAGCGATACAGCGTGAGCGAGGCGGCACAATTCAAAATTCCGGCGAGGGCGCCCCAAGCCCACGGTTGCCAGCCGGAGCCGTCCGCGAGATGGCCCCAGCCGCCGAGCCAAGGCAGAAAAATTGTGAGCAGAAGGAAGCCGGTGAACTGCATGTACAGCATGGTGCGAAGAGTTCCGATGCGGTGGGTGGCGAAGCGCGCGAGGAAATCGGAGCCGCCCCAGGAAAGAGCCGTTAGAAGGCCCAGCAGAATTCCCATGACGGATTAGGAGGACTTGCCCGCCTCGGCGGACTTGCTTTTCTTTGGGTCGAGGCCGAGAACGGCCATGACTTTTTGCAAATCTTTCCAGACTTCTCCTTTGGCGCTGGGATTGCGGAGCAAATAGGCGGGGTGATAGGTGGCCATCAATTTTCTTCCGCGAAATTCGAGCCACTGTCCGCGGAACTGAGAGATGCCGCGATTTGTTTCGAGCAGCGTCTGCGCCGCGATGGCGCCGAGACAAACGATTACTTTGGGCGCGATTGCGTCAAGCTGGCGCAGCAAGAACGGGGAGCACTCGGCGACTTCGTCTTTTTCGGGAGCGCGATTTTCCGGTGGGCGGCATTTGACGACGTTGCAAATGTAGACGTCTTTGCGCTGCAGGCCCATTGCTTCGATCATTTGTGTGAGTAGTTTTCCGGCGCGGCCTACGAATGGAAGTCCCTGCATGTCTTCATCGTGGCCGGGGCCTTCGCCTACGAAAACCAGTTCGGCCTTGGAGCTGCCATCGCCGAAGACAATTTTGTTGCGCGTGGTGTGGAGTTTACAGCGCGTGCATTCGCCGAGGTCGGTTCGAATCTTAAGGAGGGTATCGCCGGGAACCTTGTCAAATGCTTCGAACAGCGATGGTCCTGCGGGGACCGGCAACACGTCGGGCTTTCGAAGGGCTTGCGGAGGCGCAGATAACGGGAGAGCAGTTCGCGGCGCAGTTTGCGCGGGCTTGGTCAATTGCGTTTTTTGCGTGGATTTTGGCAAAGCCGCTTCCTCGTAAGAGATTTGTTGGCTGACTTGTGGCGCGACAGAGTCTGTGGCTGGTGTTGCGGCCGGCTGAACTTGCATATCGCCGCGCTGCTTGTAGAAGAGGCGAACGCCGAGATCCTCGTAAAAATGCAATCGCTCGGAAAGTTTTTTCTGGAGGGCTTGGGGAATGCGGTCGGCCATGGCGGGGTCAGACGGCGGAACGATGCGAGTGGGTTTTATCGCGCAGCGCGCTACGAAGGCGGAGCACTTCGTCAAGGATGCGCTGGGCGACTTCGCTCTTGCTTAGTCTTGGTAACGCTAAATCGCGGCCATCGCGGGAGAACAGAGTGACAATATTTGTGTCGTGGTCGAAGCCAGCGCCTTCGGCGGTCACGTCGTTGGCGACGATAAGGTCGGCATTCTTGGCGGCCAGTTTTTTGCGGGCATTTTCAGCCACGTGGTTCGTCTCCGCCGCGAATCCTACGATTAGGCGATCGCCTTTCGTTTGAGCGGCTTCGGCCAGAATATCAGGCGTTGGCTCGAAGCGAATCGTAAGCGGCTCTTTGTTGCGCTTTATTTTTTCTCCAGCAGTTTCCGCGGGCCGGTAATCGGCGACGGCGGCGGCAAAAATGGCGACGGAGGAATCGGGAAGTTTCTGCGTGACGGCGCGATACATTTGCTCGGCGGTGCGAACGTCCAGGCGTTCGACTCCGGGCGGCGTATCGAGATTGACCGGGCCGCTTACCAAGATCACGCGAGCGCCACGGCGCGCGGCTGCTTCGGCGACGGCGTAACCCATCTTTCCGGAGGACCGGTTCGTTATGTAGCGCACCGGATCCAAGTCTTCACGGGTCGGGCCGGCGGTGATCAGAATTGTTTCGCCTTGCAAATCTTTTTGCGCGTGGAGCGTTTCGCGAACGGCGGCGAGGACTTCCTGTTGGCCGGCGAGGCGGCCCGCGCCTGTCATGCCACACGCCAGATAGCCTTCATCGGGATTGACGATTTTCACGCCGCGCGAGCGGAGAGTTGCGACGTTTTCTTGCGTCGCGGCGTGGTTCCACATGTTGACGTTCATTGCTGGGGCGACAACTACTGGCGCGGTCGTCGCAAGATAAAGAGTGGTGAGAAAATCGTCGGCGATGCCGCGCGCAAATTTTGCGAGGATGTCGGCGGTGGCTGGGGCGACGAGGAGAAGATCGGTGCGCTGGGCCACGGCGATGTGTTCGATGGCGCTTTCGACGTTGGCTTCGCCCGCGGAGGATTTTTCGAAGAGGTCGGTGATCACCTTTTGGCCACTCAGGGCGGCGAAGGTGAGCGGCGTGACGAACTCTCGCGCCCCGCGCGTCATGACGACTTGCACGGTGAATCCGTCTTGTTGGAGGAGGCGGACCAGTTCGGCGGCCTTGTAGGCTGCGACGCCGCCGGTTACGCCTAGGGTGATTCGCATCGGGTCCTATCTCAAGACATCTTGCCAAGCTGGGGTGGGGCAAGCCCCGCCCCTTCAAGTGCCAGCCGAGCCCGGCGGCTGATTACTTGCGGCGCTTGTTGCCGTCCTTGTCTTCGTCGATCGAGGACGGTTCGGTAAATTCGTACTCGATCAGGCTGTGCTCGAGTTCTTCGCAGGCGATGCGAGTCGCCTTGAGTGTTCTCGGGTTTTCAATGAGCGACGGCGCACCCGCCATAATTTGGCGAGCGCGTCTCGCCGCCAGGACAACATAAGCAAACTGGCTCTCAGGAGCTTTTGTCTGCACAGTCATTTCAGTCTTTCCCCCCAAACGATGCCAGAAGTTCTTCCACCCGTGGTCTGCGCCGATCGGCGGAGCAGCGAATTGCAATCACGATAGATTGCGCTTCGTCTCCCGCGCGTTTCACATCTTCGTTCACGACGCAATAATCGTAATAACGCCCGAATGCCGCAATTTCGTCCCGCGCCTTCGCCAAACGCCGCGCAATTTCTTCGTCGGAATCCTGGCCGCGGCTGCGCAAGCGCCGTTCAAGTTCGGCGCGAGACGGAGGCAAAATAAAAATCGCGATGGACTCCGGCAACTTTTCTTTTACTTGCGCCGCGCCTTGCACGTCAATCTCGAGGACGAGGTCGAGACCTTTCTTCCGCGATTCTTCAAGCCATTTTTTCGGCGTGCCGTACGAGTGCTTGCCGAAGACGCGCGCATATTCGAGAAATTCGCCGCGCGCGACCATGGCATCGAACTCCGCTTCCGTGACAAAATCATAGCATTTCCCGGTGGCCTCAGTCGCCCGGCGCGACCGGGTGGTACATGAGACGGAAGGCATCGTTCCGGGCAACTCCAAGATTCTCTGCACCAGCGTCGATTTTCCCGATCCCGATGGGCCCGAAACGATCAGCACCAGCGGGGCAAGCTTCGTCTCCGCGCTCATTCGATGTTCTGCACCTGCTCCCGCAGTTTTTCGATCTCGGCCTTGATTTCGAGCGCAAGGCCAGTGATGGCGAGGGCCTCACTCTCGACGCCGGGCGTTTTCGACAGCAGCGTGTTTGCTTCGCGATGCATTTCTTGCAGGAGAAAGTCCAGCTTTTTTCCCATCTCGCCGGCGCCGTCCAAGAGTTTTCCGAACTGCTGGAGATGGCTGCGCAGGCGATCCAGTTCCTCACTGATATCGCCGCGTTCGGCGAGAAGAGCGGACTCTTGCGCGAGCCGCGCAGGATCGATCCCGGCGCCGCCGAGCAATTCTTTGAGGCGAGCTTCAAGGCGGCGCGCAAAAACGGGACGAAGCGTGGCGGCGAGTTCGCGGACTTTTTCCGCCTCCTGGCCGATGCGGGCCAGACGCGCGCGCAAATCTTCGATCAGATGGCGGCCTTCGGCGCGACGCATATCATCCAGCTTGTGGAGCGCTTCGAGCAAGCAGGTGTCCAGAGCTTGTCCGAGGCGTTCTTGGTCGTCTTCCGCTTCGGGCACCGCGGCGGAAAGGCCGGCGATGACGCCAGGCAAGCGCAAGATCGCGACGACATCCACGTCGGCCGCGGCTCTGGACACTTGGCGGAATTCTTCCGCTACGCGCATGTAAGTCTGAGCGAGTTCACGATTCACCTGGATGGGCGCCGCGGCAGCGGGATCGACATTGACGTGAACTTCTACGTGGCCACGATGAATGCGATCTCGCAGGACCTGGCGCAAGCGCAGTTCGTAGAGATCGAAGCCTTCCGGAAGGCGCAGTTTCAGATCCAGGAAACGGTGGTTGACGCTTTTCACACTGACGCGGACCGCCCAGCCATTTTGTTCGCTGCGCGCCTGGGCGTAGCCGGTCATGGAGAAGCATTCGCCTGCTTTTTTTGGAAGTGTGGAGGATTGGGTCATAGGGTTTCCGCTGGTGCCGTTACGCTGGCCGGCGCGAGAATGTCGTCATCTGCAAATTGTAAATCGTGGAGGCGGGCATAGGTTCCAGCGCGTGCGATGAGTTCGGTGTGCGTGCCGCTTTCGCGGATTTGGCCGTCCTCGAGGACGAGAATTTTATCCGCGCGGCGGATGGTGGCCAAGCGGTGCGCGATGACGAACGTGGTGCGTCCGACCATGAGATTAGCGAGAGCTTTCTGTACGTACATCTCGGACTCCGCATCCAGCTCTGAAGTAGCTTCATCCAGAATGAGGATGGGAGAGTCTTTAAGTATGGCACGCGCGATGGCAATGCGCTGCCTTTGGCCGCCGCTAAGACGGGTGCCGCGCTCGCCGATGATGGTGTCGTATTGTTGCGGCAATTCCATGATGAAATCGTGAGCTAAAGCAGCTTGCGCGGCCGCAACGACGCGCTCTTTGGGAACACTGGTAAGGCCGTAACAAATGTTGTTCCACACCGTGTCGTGGAAGAGGATATTTTCCTGAGCCACCATGGCGATTTGTTCGCGGAGAGAACGAATGGTGACATCGCGAATGTTCACGGCATCGATGCGAATGGCGCCGGAAGTGAGCTCATAGAAACGCGGAAGAAGATTGACGAGAGTTGTTTTTCCGGCGCCGCTGGAACCCACCAAAGCGATGACTTCGCCTCTGCGCGCCGTGAGGCGGATGTTTTCGAGAACGACCGCAGAACCGTTTTCGTAAGCAAAGCCCACATTGTCAAACTCGATGAGCTGGGAAAACGGGGCCAGGATTTTTGCGCCGGGTTCTTCGATCTTTTCTTCGACGCGATCGAGGTAGTTGAAAACCTGCGTACTCGCACCCTGCGCGGATTGGAACTGCTGATAAACGTAACCCATGCGCTTGAGAGGCATGTACGCGCCGAACAGCGCGTAGACAAATGCGAAGAAAGTGCCGGTCGTCATTTGGTGAATTCTGATTTGATCGCGGGCGTAGAGAAGAAGGAGCGGGATGACGATGGCGCCGAGCAAGTCCATGATTGGCGGGGTGATGACGGCGGCACGCACCCAGCGCATGTTCTCGCGGAGCATTTGCCGGGCGGTTTCGCGGAACTTGCGGATTTCGAAGTCTTCCATTCCGAAGGCTTTGACCACGCGATTGCCGGTGGTGGTTTCCTGGAGAATCTGGCTGAGGTCGGCAAGGCGGGTCTGACTGTTTTCCACAGAACGGCGAATCTTGCGGCCAAATTTGCCCACGGGAAGTACGACGAGAGGAAGGAGAACGGCAGACGCGAGCGCCATTTTCCAGTTCAGCCAAAAGAGGACGCCAACGAGAACGATGAGGCTGAATCCTTTTTGAAAAAGGTCGGCGAGATATTCGGAGAGGGCGACGCGGGTGCGCTCCACGTCGTTGATGGTGGCGGAGAGGAGGCGGCCGACGGGATTGTGTTGAAAGAAGGCGATGGGCTGGCGGATGATTTTTGCAAACACCTGGTTGCGAAGATCGGTGACGGCGGCCTGTCCGACATATTGGATTTGCGTGATGCCAAGGTATTCGGCGAGGGCTTTTGCCAAATACAGAGCGGGCAGGGCGACGAGAAATAGAGTTGCAACGTTGTGCAGGCCGGAAGGGAGAAAATCATTCAGATAGATGATGCGACCGCCGGGGAGCGTGAAGAGCACTGGCTTTGTCACGAAAACGGAGGGATTAAGGACATAGTCAACGGCGATCTTGACCATGAAGGCGACCATGCCTTCGGCGAGGGCGACGAACGCCACCAACACAACGCCAAGCGAGAGCCGGAACGCGTACGGCCGGACGTAGCTCAAGAGTCTTTTTAGCTGCGGTGAAAGCAAAGAGGCCACGCCTCAAACTCCCCTGATCATCCTACTTGGTACGCTATTCGCCGCTTCGCGCCCTGTCAAGTTTCCGGGGCATGCGTGATGCCACAATTGAAATTCGGGGCGCAGCGATTACTTCTCAATGTCGCGGTGCGTGACTTTGGCGGAGAAGCCGCGTTTGGCGAGAGATTTCTTGATTTGTTCGCCGAGCATGACGGAGCGGTGTTTGCCACCGGTGCAGCCGATGGAGATGGTCAAATAGCTTTTGCCTTCGCTGATGTAGTGCGGGATGAGGTAAGTGAGCAGGCTTTCGATGCGGCGGAGAAATTCTCCGCTTTGGGGAAACGAGCGGATGTACTTTTGGACTTTGGCATCTTTGCCAGTGTAGCGGCGCAGGGCGGGGACAAAGTGCGGGTTGGGCAGAAAGCGAACGTCGAAAACGAGGTCGGAGTCCGTGGGAACACCGTATTTGTAGCCGAAGCTGACGACGGAGACCAGCATGGGGCGGTGGTCGGGGTTTTTGAAACGGTCGGTGACGAAGTGGCGGAGCTCGTGAACGTTGAATTGCGTCGAGTCGATGACTACGTCGGCGAGTTTGCGGATGGGCTCCATGAGAGCGCGTTCGTGGTGGAGGCTTTCGCGCACGGACAAGGCTTTGCCGAGGGGATGAGGGCGGCGCGTTTCGCTGTATCGGCGGAGAAGCGCGTCGTCGCTGGCATCGATAAAGACCAAAGTGATGGGATGGTCCTTGCGAAGATGCTTGAGGAGAGGCGGGAGCTTTTCGAGCTGTACACCTTCGCGCGCGTCGACCAGCAGGGCGGCACGGGCAAAGTCGCCTTCCCCGGCGGCATGCAGTTCGGCAAAGATGGGAATTAATTCGACGGGAAGATTATCGACGCAGTAGAAGCCCATGTCCTCGAAGGCGCGGAGAACAGTGCTCTTTCCGGAGCCGGAGAGTCCGGTGAGAATGACGAGATGGCGAGCGTCGTATCTGGCGGACGGCTTCACGGAAGGCGGCGGCTCAGCTCTTCACCCGGCGCTGGTGGGTGCTGGGGATGCGCATGTCTTCGCGGTACTTCGCAACAGTGCGACGCGTGACGTGAATGCCTCCATCATCGAGCTTTGTGGCGATTTGTTCGTCGGTGAGGGGCTTCGTGGTGTCCTCTTCCTCGATCATTTTTTTGACTAGGCGCTTGAGAGTGAGGAGGGACATTCCGCTGCCTTCGGGACCATTCACGGATTCGCTGAAGAAGGAACGGAGTTCCAGGACGCCTTGCGATGTGTGCGCGTATTTGCTGGCGACGGCGCGGCTCACGGTGGAAGGATGCACGCCCACTTCTTCGGCGACTTCCTTGATCATCATGGGCTTGAGAGCGTCGGGACCGTGATCGAGATATTCGCCTTGGCGGGCAATGATGGACTGGCAGACGCGCAGGATGGTGTGTTTGCGCTGCTCGATATTTTTCATCAGCTGGATAGCAGCGGTGAAGCGCTCTTTGACATAGTTGCGAACGTCGCGGTCGGCAGCATCGCGCGCGAGGAGACGGCGGTAGGTGGGACTGAGGCGGAGTTGAGGCATGTCGTCTTCATTTAAGAAGACTTGCCATGCGTCATCCACTTTGCGGAAATAGACGTCGGGTTCGACCAGGCGCGGCTCGGTCTTGTTGTAACGCAAGCCCGGCCGGGGATCGAGTTTTTTGATTACTTCCAGCGAGCGCTTGACGACTTCCAGAGGACGGTTCAGCGCGCGGGCAATTTCTTTCAGCTGGTTGGACTGTACCTGCTTCAAGTGTTCGGAGACGATCTGATGGGCCAGCGTGTTTTGCGGATCGAAGGCTTTCAGCTGGAGTAGCAAGCATTCGCGCAAATCGCGCGCGCCGACGCCTATCGGGTCGAAGTCCTGGACGACGGCCAGAGCATCGTCGAGATCGTCCCGAGAGAATTTATCGTTCTGCAAGAGTTCTTCGGCCGAAGCCGTTAAATACCCATTTTCATCGAGATTGCCGATGATACTTTCGGCGAGTTCGTTGACGGATTCGGAGCAGATGGTCATGCTCAACTGCCAGGCGAGATGGTCGGTGAGGCCGCTGGGAGACGAGAGAAATTTTTCGAAGGAGGGCCGCTCAGAGACTTCCCTTTCTTGCGATTGGCCGCCGTCGCCGCCGGTGTCTAGATATTGGTTGAAAAAACTGCCGACGTCGAACTCATCGAACGGATTGGCTTCGGGCTTCTCGGGAACTTTTTCGGTTTCGGCTTTCAGGAAGGTTTCGTCGCTGTAGTTGTCGCTCTGGGTGGCTTCTTCGCTGAGTTCTTCGAGGACGGGATTGGCGATCATCTCCTGGTTGATCATCTCGCGGAGTTCGAGGCGGTTCAGCGCGAGGACGCTCACCATTTGAACGAGGCCGGGCGTCAGAATCTGCTTCTGCGCCACTCGTAAGTTGAGCTTGAGTCCTTGCCAGGCCATGATGGTTCCGATTATCCCCTCAAACTCTCCAGTTTTACAGTTCAGTTCAGGCGGAAATGATCGCCCAGATAAACGCGGCGCACTTCGGCGTCATTGCTTAGATCGAGCGGAGTGCCCTTAGCCATTATCTTGCCATGATTCACGATGTAGGCGCGGTCCGTCACGTTGAGTGTTTCCCTGACGTTATGATCGGTGATCAAGATGCCAATGCCAGAGCGGCTAAGGCCCCGGATGATCTCCTGCAGATCCTTAACGGTTAGAGGGTCGATGCCGGAAAAAGGTTCGTCGAGAAGGATGAAAGAAGGTTGCAAAGTGAGCGAACGGGCGATTTCGAGGCGGCGGCGCTCTCCCCCGGAGAGAGTGTAGGCCTTGCTCGTGCGTACGGTTTCGAGTCCCATTTGAACTAGCAGCTCTTCCAGACGGTCGCGTTGCTGCTCGGGCGTGAGAGGGAGGGTCTCGAGAACGGCGAGCAGATTTTCCTCGCTAGTCAGCTGGCGAAAGACCGAGGGTTCCTGAGGAAGGTAGCTGATGCCACTGCGGGCCCGGAGGTACATGGGAAGGTCGGTGATTTCCCCACCGTTCAGGAGAACGTGGCCGGAGTCTGGCCGGGCAAGACCGACTAGAATATAGAAGGTAGTGGTCTTACCGGCGCCGTTGGGCCCCAAGAGCCCGACGACTTCACCCTGGCCGATCTCCAGCTCAACGTCATCAACGACCTTGCGACCGCGATACGACTTGCTCAACTCGACGGCCTGGAGTTTCAGCATACCTCGTCACGAACGACCGCTCGGCGGCCGCGTCATTTCTCGACTCGGTGCTTCGTCAACGTCCGCGAACCATTTTCAGAGTCGACGATGATCGTATCATCCGCTAAATAGAAGGTCAATTGACGGCCGGTGGTGGTGCCCGCGGACCCGTCGTAAAGCGTGGGATTTCCGCCGCTCATGACGAACTTGCCGTCCGAGGCGGTGTATACGCCGCGCTCGGCGGTGGCGCGCCGGCCGCCTTGATCGACGATGACGCCGCCGGTTCCAACCGCGCGGCTGATCTGCTGGGCTCCGGGAGCTGAGGGAATTCCTTTTGTGCTGCCCGTTGAGCCGTTTGCCGAATTGCTGGTACCGCGTGTGAAGTACAAATCCATGACGGGAGCACGGATTTTCTGATCCGGAGACTGAACTACTACGTTTTTTTCGAGATGTGCGAGGCTGGCGGAGTCGTTGTAAGACAGCGTTCCGGAACTTACATGCCAGAGAACGGATTTTTTTGAGGGGGATTGCTGTGTGCCAGATTGAAGGGTGCCGGGTTTCGCCGGGGGTGGCGTCTGGGGAAAGACGGCTCGGACCTTACCGGCCGCGTTTAGGACTTTGGTGTCGCGAAGCAGCTCAATGGAGTCCGCTTCCAGCACGGAGTCGCTCTGCCAGAGGCGCGCGTGGCCGGAGTAGAGGGCGCGTCCCGTTTTGGAATTGCCCTGCATGGTTTCCGATGTAATGTTGGCGGGGACTTGGGCAAGCTGGACGGCATTTCCATTTGGCGAGAAATCGGTCGAGCGCACGCCGCCCTCGGCGCGGATGTCGCCGGTTGTCCCGGTGAAAAAGATTCGCGGAGCGTAGGTCTCGGTGGTCGCGTCACGAGCGACGGCTTGCCCGGTTAAAAGCGCGGTCTGCGCAACGCGCGTAAAGGTCGCGTGATCGGCTTGCGCGTTGCGGTCTGCCTCTTTCAACTTCACGTCACCTTGCAGGTCCATTTGTGACCAGCCACCCGTGGCAACAAGCTGTGCTATTCCGGTCTTGGCAGTGGCTGTCTGAAGCGCGTGGCCGGCAATGGAGCGCTCCGTTTGGACATTGCCCTTCGCAACAAGTTGCTTGGGTTTGCCTTCCTCGCCGAATGCTAACTGCAGCTTGTCCGCTTGCAGTTTCGTGCGCGTGGGCGGGGTGCTGGCTTGCGCCGCCGCATCGGTCCATTCCATGCTGCCGGCCGTAAGCGTCTCGGCGTTCGTAGGCTTGCCGGCCTGGCCTGCCTTTCCCTCGCTGAACTCCATGCGAAGCGCGCCCGTCTGAAGGGTTCGAGCATCCCCATTCTTGGACATACGTGTTTTCAATAAAACCCCGCCATTGAGGTTCATCTCTTTCGCCTGGTTCACGCGGGGCCAGAGATCGAGCGACGCCGCGTCAGCGTGGAATTCGTCTTCTTCTTCGCCATGACGCACGCCGTGCACGCTGCCCGTCCCGTCCAATCGGGTGACCCAGCCTTCCGGAGCAATCAGGGCCGTCATCTGGTCTGCGTCGATAAGCATCGAGTCTGCGCCGCGCTGCGAGGTAAGTTCCGGTTGCTTGCCGTTTGCGCCCGCGATGGCCAGGAGCCTGCGCGCGCGAAATGCGGAGTCCAATTCCAGGGTGAGCTCTCCGGCGGTCAACCGGGCCGTACGCGAATCGGCTTCTGCGGGGCCAAGAATGTGGAGCAATTTCGCATCACGGCCGAAGTCGAGACTGGCGCCTTTCACCAGAACTTCCTCGTCCGTCCCTGCTTTCGCGGGCTTTTTCCCGGTGTCTTTTTTCGCAGTTGGTTTGAGTTTCAGCCGGACATCCTGCAGCAGGCGCAGAGTTCCTGCCTCGGAGTTGTATTCCGCTCCCACGGCATCGCCGCTGCCGCTGGGAAAGGTAAATGTCACGGGCTGGTCTGTTTTTGCGGCGCCGGAACCTTGATCGAAAATTACGCCGCGGGTCTCGACGTGCACAATCTGCGGCGGCATTGCGTGATCTTTTGCCCTGCGCTCCGCGTCCGCCGCACTTTCTAGATCAATTTGAACGTCGCCGTTGCAGGTAACGCCGCCACTCTCTTTTCCATACTGGCAACTTTGGGTGTGAATCGTGTCGTGGCGGTCACCGGTTTTTCCAAAAATCGTGACTTTCACGTTCTCCAGCAAACTGGCGTTTTGGTCCTTGAAATCCGTGGACTTCGAGGCTTCGACGGTGAAAATCTTGCGCGGCCCGTCCATCTTGGAGAACGTGAGGCCGCTGGATTGCTTCTCGACGTTAACGGGGGCCGCCGGCGGGGCAAGTCTCCGCTCGATGATTCTTTGCCAGCCGCGCTTCAGATACACGCCGGCCGTCAAGCAGGCCAGCAGCAGCGCCACAGCCGCCGACCAGCGCGCATAGCGCGCCGCTTCGCTTCTTCGCATAGGTTCAGTTAAACAAAATTCTTTGGGTGTGTATAGAAGAGGGCGAGGAAGGAACGAGAAAGCCTATCCGGCGGTTTCCGCAGTAGCGGCCGAGGTCGTGTCTGGCAAAATCCCGATGTTTGCTGCGGCCACGCTGTCCCGGTTCGTGTTTTTCACGAGGTACATGGCCTCATCGGCGAGGTGTAAGAGGCCTTCTTTGGTGCGCGAATCGGTGGGATAGGAGGCGACCCCCAGGCTAGGCGTCACATGGATGTTCAGCGCGTCGTCTCCGAGCCAGTTCGTCTCGCGGATTAGCTTGTGGAGCCGGCGGGCCACATTGAGCGCGTTGTCCTTGGAGGTTTGCGGCAAGAGGATCACAAATTCGTCGCCGCCATAGCGAAATGCAAAATCGATTAAGCGGCAATGAGCTTTCAGCGCGTTGCCAATTTCCGCGAGCAAGCGCGAGCCGACGAGGTGACCGTGCGTGTCATTCACCTGCTTGAAATGATCCAGGTCGATGAACACCAGCGAGAATTGGTAGTTGTATCGCTGCGAACGGTAGATTTCCGTCTCGAGAATGAAGCCCATGTGACGAGCGTTGTAAAGGCTGGTGCAGTCATCCGTGATGGTGAGTTCGTGAATCCTTTTCACGTGGCGGGCGTTCTCGAGCGCGATGGCAGCAAAGTCCGAAAGGGCTTCGAGCAGCTTGAGATCGCGGTCGTCAAAACCTTCCGGGCCGAGGCAATTGATCAGCTCGATGACGCCGAGGCAGGTGTCGCGGAATTTGACTGGCACGGCGACGATCGATTGCGTTTCTGTTTTCGTTTTTTCGTCGACCTTGCCGAAGAAGCGGGTGTCTTTGGAAGTGTCCGGCACAACCACGGTTTCGCCGTGTTGCGCCACCCAGCCGGCGATTCCCTGCCCCACCTTGATGCGAACGTCTTTGAGCGCTTGCGAGGCTTTGCCGACAGCCAACTCGAAGTAGAGTTCTTGTTTGGCTTCATCGAGCAAGAGCAAAGACCAATTGTCCGGGCGCAGGAACTCGTCGATTTTCTCCATGATGGTGCGGAGAACCTGGTCGAGCTGCAGCGAAGAGGTCAGCGCCTTCCCCAACTCCTGGAAGATGGCGACTTCGCCCGCTTCGCGTTGCTCGGCGGAAACCGCTGGATTGCGGCGGCGTTCCACGGCTGGAAACTGCTTTACCTCATCCACGCTCGGTTGATCCCTAGTTCGAAAATTTTACCAGCCAGGCTTTAGCCGCCGTGGAAGACAACACCACGAGCGCAATTCGGGGCTGGTCCGCGAATCTTTGCCAGTATAGGCGCGTCGCAAAAAGGGGTGCAAGATTCTCGTGGTACAGGCGTGGCCATCTTGCCATCGGCAGGTACGAGGCGTACTGACAGTCACTCTGCGTCGTCGAAAGTTCAGCGGACAAACGAGCTGTGGGCGCCTTCCCGCAGGTTGCATTGATTCCGCAGGAAAATGTATACATCATTGTCCGACTGGAGTGCACCTGTCCTAGTTTCTTCGGAGACGGAGAGAGTACATGCGATTAGCCTTTACATTTCTCTCTTGTGTGCTGGCGACCTCTGCTTTCGCCAATGGCGCAGATAAGGTTCCTCTAGCGGATCTTGCCGATCGAGCCGTACAACAATCCAGGTTGACGCTTCCGGGTGGCAAAGCTTTCCATCTAAAAGCGATAATTGCCGAGACAACCGACCCGAAGTCCGACTTCCATGCAAACGTCGAAGAGTATTGGGTGTCTCCCACAAAATGGAGACGGATAATTGAGTCTCCTAATTTCTCGCAAACCCTTATGGTTAACGGGGACTCGGTTTCGGAGAAGGACACTGGCGACTACTTCCCTTTCTGGCTTAAAGAACTTGTCACCGCCATGTTTGATCCCCTACCCATGCTGGACGCCCTAAAGAAAGTCAATTCGCAACTTCCGAAACCTCAGGGATCAGCAAACTCAACAACCTGCGCAGACTTCCCCGCGAGAGTCGATCGCTGGGTGATTTGTTTTGAAGGCGATCATGGGCTCCTTTCCTCAGTTTTCACCAAGGGGTACGCCGTAGAGCTCAAGGAATACAAGAGTTTCGGCGATAAACGCGTTGCACGTCGCATCGTGACCAACCCGGAACCGGGAACCACAATTGAAGCCCATATCACCGAACTGACAGAGATCACTCAACCAGACGATCAGGCGTTTGTGGTCCAAGAGGTTACGCCGCCAGCCGAACGAATCGTGAGTTTGAGAATCGACGAGGACACTTTTCGGAAGCTCGTGCTTGGAAGCACAGAAATTGATTGGCCACCGACGGGAGGAGGTCCGGCCACAGGGGGATGCGCTGTTTACGCCTCGGCGGACAGAAAAGGAGTTGTTCGAGAGGTGTGGCCGGAGGGCTGCGATAGCACAGGTCTGGAAGACCCCTTGCGTGAGGCGGTGAAAAAGTGGCGACTGAAACCTGCAATATCGAATGGGGTTCCCGTACAGGTTGAAGCGCTTCTCGGGTTCACTTTCCACACCAATGTAGAAAACTCGCATCCGCTTCCTGAATTGTCAGATGCTGAAGCGCGGACTCTCGCGACGTCCAGCGTGGAGCCCGTTTTCCCTCCGGGCAGTGGGGGAAAAGGAACAGAGTTTGCAGTGCAGATATCTGTGGACGAGACGGGAAAGCTGGCGGGAGTTGGAAATCCTCATGGCCTTCCGAACCCGGTGTTCATGGCGATTAACGGCGCGGTGAGCAAATGGCATTTCAAGCCGTACGTGAAGGATGGCAAGCCGCAGTATTTTCACGCCAACCTTGTTTTTCGTATGCAGTGAGCCCCGGCAACACCACAATGGATAGCTCTCCGTTTCTGAGCCATTGTATCGACTGTGGGCTACTCTTGTTACAAGCGATTCGCTCTATGTTAATTTCCGGACAGCAGAATTCTTGGACACTCAAACCTAGACCGAAATCTGAATTACAGGCTCCTTCTGATCTCTTTTACTCCGTGCCCCAGGCGGCGCCGCAGAAGAGTCCTTAGAGTGACACCATCGGCGTATCCGACTCGCCCGGCGATTTCGTCGACGCTCTCATCCGTCGTCTTCAGGAGATGCACCGCGCGTTCCACGCGCAGCTCCTGAAAATAAGTCAGAGGCGACTTTCCCAGCACGGCTTGCAGGCGTCTCGCCAGCGTTCTTTTGCTCGACCCGGTGGTTGTTGCCGCATCGCAGAGCGAAAACCCATGCGTCAGCCGGCCTTGCGCCCAGCGTTCGAAGCGCTCGACGAGTGGATCGGAATGGGCGAGATGATCGACCAGGATGTACGCAGACTGCGCGGGCCGCGAGTCGACGACCAGATACTTTGCCGTCAAAGCGGCAAGCCTAGGGCTCTTCTGCCTGATGATCCACAAGGCTAAGTCCATGTGACTCAGGGCCGCTCCTGCCGTTACGATTTTCCCCGATTTTACAATCATGTGCGACTCATCGAGGCGAACCTTCGGATATCTCTGCCGAAAGAATGGCGCGAGCCACCACGTTGTCGTCGCCGTTTGCTGGTCGAGCAACCCCGATTCAGCCAGGACAAATGTCCCGACACAGGCGGCGGCCGTGCTTGCGCCGCGATCCGCCCACGAGCGAAGCGCTCTGATTGCGTCACGCACGTCCGATCTGGCGAGAGCCACTTGCAGCTGGCCTGGCATTTTGCATCCGATCGCTGGAACCACAACCCAATCGGGAACGGTGCGTACGGACGCAGGAGCAACCGGAACAACAAGCCCTTGCGATGTTTTGACCGCCTTGCGCACGCCCACGATGCCGACCTCAAATCGCGGCGAAGCCAATCCCGACATTTCGGCAAGTTCGTTGGCGGTCTGAAACGCATCCAGCACGGTCGCCAAGCCCGTGTCAAAGACTCCATCGAGCGCGAGGACATGAATCTTCATGGCAAATATGATATCAATTTTGGCGTTTTTGCCAATGGCCAATTCCGTGCGTAAGAGCTATCTTGGCTACTGCTGAGATGTATCCGGAAAAGGAGAAAAGAGATGGTTAAGCTCGCGCTGTTCGCACGTTTGGAAGCAAAGGCAGGAAAAGAAAAGGATGTGGCGAAGTTCCTGGAAACAGGGCTTGCGCTGGCCAATCAAGAATCGACAACACCCATATGGTTCGCATTACGATTGGGGCCCACGACTTTTGGTATTTTCGACGCGTTTAAGGACGAAAGCGGACGCCAAGCCCATCTGAATGGTCCAATCGCCAAAGCGCTCATGGCGCAAGCGCCTGAATTGTTCTCGAAGCCCCCCGCAATCGAACAGGTTGAAGTTCTGGGCGCAAAACTTCCCTGAAATCGGGGCGTCTCAGGGTTACAAGCTTTCCATTCTCGCTTGTGCATGCGTTGTTTGACACTGCCGCGCGACACCGCCTATAGTTTCGTCGAGGGATTTTTCGCGCCTTCCGCGGACTGGATTGTGGTCGCACGCGGGTGAACTAGCGTTTGGTCTCGCCTGAACTGCCTAAGTGGCAGTCATCATGAGAAAATGGGAGCCCGCCGCAGCCAGTTAGTTTGCGATCTGATCGCTCCGCTGCTCCGCGTGTATCGGCGAGGACAGGTTTCGATTCATGGCCAGTGGAACTTTTGGCGAACGCCTGAAGCGCGAGCGCGAGATGCGCGAAGTTTCGCTGAAGGAAGTCACGACGGCCACGCGTATCGGCCCGCGCTTTCTCGAAGCTCTCGAAAACGAAGAGTGGGACAAACTCCCCGGCGGCATCTTCAATCGCGGGTTTGTGCGCTCCATCGCCCGATTCTTGGGTCTTGACGAAGAAAACCTGCTCGCCGAATATGACATGGCCCGCGGCGAGCAAAGCTTGCCCGTTCCTCAGCCTTACGAGAACAAGATTCCCCGCCCGCCCATTTGGGTTCCGATATTGGCTGTGCTCGCTTTGCTTGCCGTATTCGGTGGGCTCATTGCCGGCGGAATTTATGGCTGGCGGCGCTACGCCGCGCATCGCGCCGCGAAGCAGTCTTCTTCCTCCGCGCTCTTGCCTGCGCAAAGGCAGACCGGAACGGCGAATGTGACGCCGGCTGCTAAGGCCTCTTCTGACCCGCTAACTTCTTCGATAGCGATTCCCCTGGATCTCGCCGTCTCCACTTCCGCGGCCACGCGCGTGCGCGTCCTTGCGGACGGCGCGCTGCTGCTTGACGCCGAAATCCCCGCAGGGGCGACTCGGCACTTTTCCGCCAGCCGGCAGTTCGAAGTGACCGCAGCCAATTCCTCCTCGGTGTTGCTGGAATTGAACGGGCGCGCTATGCCGCCCGTTGGAACTCCCGGAGCCTCCGGTACAATAGTGTTGAGCGAGAAAGACTTGAGGCAGGCATCCGGTGGAACCCCTCAGCCCTGAAGTGCTCGATGATCTTCGCGCAGGCCGTGCTCCCCGCGAACGTAAAATCGCGGTTTGCGCCGGCGGAGCGCATCTCGCGCCCGCGGACCGCGCGGAAATTCTTGCCGTGCTTGCGGGCGACGCCGATGAGATGGTGAGCGAGCGCGCCCAACAGGCTATCCTTTCGCAACCTACGGAAACGTTTGTGGAAGCCCTGAAGCGTGAAAAGGCCATCCCCGCGCTTTTCGCCTACGCTGGAAAACATCTTGCAGATAAACCCGGGATCTGCGACGCCATGGTTCAGAACAAAAATTGCGCGGCCGAGTACCTGGTTCCGGTGGCGCGCCATCTTTCTTCTCTCGGCGTCACGGCTCTCATAGAAGAATTGGAGCGCGTCAGCGAGTCCCCTGCTCTCGCGGCTGCGCTCGAGCATTCCTCGTCTATCACCGCCGACCAAAAACATCAGCTGCACGAACTGATGGGCTCCGCCATGGACGCAGCGACTCTCGCGGAAGCGGCTGCGGAAGCGGAGCCTGACGTTGCCAAGCGTCAGACGCTGATTGAGCGACTCGCGAAGATGGGCGTTTCCGAGCGAGTACAATTCGCGATTAAAGGCGGATCCGAGGCTCGGCGCACGCTGATTCGCGACTCGAACAAGGTCGTGCAACGAGCCGTGCTGCAATCGCCGCGGTTGACGGACCAGGAAGTAGAAGCTTTCGCCACCATGACCAGCCTCACGGACGAGATTCTTCGGCTCATCGCCAGCAACCGCAAGTTTCGAAAAAACTACGCCGTCGTGCGCAATCTTCTTAACAACCCGAAAACGCCGCTGGACGTTTCGCTTCACATGCTCCCGATGTGCAATGTCATGGACCTCAAGAAGTTGACGACCAACAAAAACGTGCCGGAAACCCTGCGCACCACCGCCACCAAGCTGCAGCGAACGCGGGCTGAACTCAAAAAATAATTCCTGGCAGCGTGTGATGTTTCTTCGCGATCGTAACGCCGGTGGAAATCCACCCCCGTTACTGCGATTTGGTTCTACAATCGTGCGCGGAGGCGTTCGAATATGGTCTTTTCATCCAAGCTTCGCAGCTGCGCAACAGTTTTGCTGCCGAGTATTTGCGCCACGATGTTTCTTGCGCCTGTTCTTCTGTCAAACCAGAGCGCCGGTGCGAATCAGGAAAAAATTGCGGATCCCTGGACGAATGCGCAGGTACTCCTTGCTCCAGAACTTGTAAGCGAACTGGGGAACGCCAAAGGCGCAAGCGCTCCGACCATTATTTATGTTGGCTTTCGTACGCTTTTCGAGGGCGGCCACGTCCCGAACGCGTCGTTTCATGGGACGGCTTCCAAGGAAGAAGGCCTCGCCGAACTGAAAAAATGGCTCTCCACACTGCCGCGCTCCACGAATCTGGTCATCTATTGCGGCTGCTGCCCTTTCGATCGCTGCCCAAACATCAGGCCTGCTTACACAGCTCTGCATGAAATGGGCTTTACCCACTTGCGTGTTCTTGTCCTTCCGACAAGTTTTGCGGCGGATTGGGTCGAAAAGGGCTACGCCATGCAAAAGGGGCTGTGACGGGTGGCGGCCGCGTTAAGCATTCGTTCAGACTTTGCGCAGCACCAAACAGCTGGCGATCATGTCGTGAATGGCCTGCTTTTTCTCGGTGAAGCCCGCCAAGATGAAGCCGATCTCGAGAGGAATCATGTGCGTGATTATTCTCGCGAAGAATCGTCCCGAAGCCCGGGCAAACGAAATCGGCTCTCCAGTCATGTCGGTCACTTTGAGGTTGAGCATCTTCTTCCCGGGCGTGGCTTGCCAGGACGAACTTTCTGAAAGTGCGTAGTACAGCCAGCTGACGAGAAAAACGATTCCGAAAAATCCGAAGATGAATCCGATTCCCAAAAAGGCGGCTACGTCGTCACTTATGTCTTCGCCGGACCCAATTCTGCTGAGGGCGGCCCCCGCGCCCGTCAATACAAAAAGAGGAATCAAGAGGATCACGAAGGCTATTCCCGAGATTACGCCATCGATCAGGTAGGCCACGAATCGAAGCCAAAAACCGGCGTACGCCACGCCGCCGTAGCCCGCGCTTGCAGGGGCCATCGGTGCCGGCGGCATTGGCGCGCTGGTGATTGCAGCCAAAGCTGGGACTGGAGCAACAAGGACAGTGACCGCTTGGCCGCACGTCGGGCAGAATGCCGTCGCGTTCGAAATTTCGCTTCCGCATTTTGAGCAGTACACTGAGTCTCCTTGTTGTGCGAGTGGCCAAGCGGGGCGCCGTGGCGCAAATCCTACTTCCCCTCCTGACGCTGGTCAATCACCTGTGACTCCAACGGTTTCCAGACTTGCGCGGTCCATAAATCGCTACGCTTCGATCTCCTGAGTTCAGATACGATTTGGAACCCTGATTGGTTCAATTCCGGTCGCAATTTCGCGGCTTGAGACCTCCGAGAGTCTAATGTAAGGGGAACGATACACGACTAGCGCTTTGACTAGTCAGCTCAATGTCAACTGCATTGCCTTCTATTCGGGGCCCTACAGCTGCGGATGCTTGCGATGAAATCCAGTCGCGTCCTGGTAGGCCTTCGAGAATGCGAGCAGCTTCGCTTCCCCATATAAATTCCCGAGAAAAGTCAGGCTTACCGGCGTGCCGGGGCCGCCCGCATTTTGAAAATCACTGGGATCGTCTGTCGCCGGCTTGGGAGCATCATCGCCGCGGAACCCATTGGGCAAAATCACGGACGGATGGCCAGTGAGATTCGTGATGACGAGCTGCTCGCCGCCGTTCGTCGGCGCCACAATCACGTCAATGCCTTCAAACACTTTCGCAACCGCGTCCATGGCCATGCGCCGTGCACGGCTCGCCTGGATGTACTCGACCGCCGGAATGAAGCGTGCCGAACGGAACGAATTTGGCCAGTCAGACGGCTTCTGGGAAGTGAGTAATTTGTCTTTGCCGGTTCGCGTCAACTCATCAAACGCCGCGGCCGCTTCGGCCGAGAGCATGGTCACCATAGATTGGTAAGGAAATTTCGGCATTTCCACTGGAATGAGATTCACGCCCATCTCTTTCAACTTCGCGAGCGCTGCATCGTTGAATTTTCTGTCGTATTCCGCGCGCGCCCGGGCAGCCTCTCTGCGCCGCTTCTGTTCGTCTCGCTTCTTTTGCTCTTCCGGAGTCGCTGCTGGTTCTTCCGTCGTCATCTGCGGTTGTTCTTGCGGCTTGGGCTCGAAATCCGCTTTCAAAAAACCAACGCGTAGCTTCTTCCAATCCAGCGTCGCATCCCAATGGAATGCCGCATTCTTCACGCTCGGATCGGCGCCGTCCGGCCCATAGATGGCCTCAAGCACCAACGCGCAATCTTCCACGGCGCGGCAAATCGGCCCGAGTTTGTCCATGCTCCACGAAAGCGCCATCGCGCCGGTCCGCGGCACGAGCCCGAACGACGGCCGCAAGCCCGTGCAGCCGCAGCGCGTCGACGGCGACGAAATCGATCCCAGCGTTTCCGACCCGATGCTGAAAGCCACGCATCCCGCCGCCGTCGCGGAGGCAGGTCCTGCTGACGAGCCGCTCGACCCTTGCCCCGGATGCCAAGGATTCCGCGTCACACCGCCAAACCAGTTGTCGCCCAGCGCCAGCGCGCCAAGCGTGAGCTTCGCCACCAGCACCGCGCCAGCTTCATCCAGCCGCTTTACCACCGTCGCATCTTCATCGATCATCTGATTTTCGAAGCCACCAGCGCCCCAAGTCGTCCGATAGCCCTTTGCAGCCAGCAAATCCTTCGCACCCCACGGTAATCCGTGCAATGGCCCGCGATATCTTCCCGCCGCAATGTCCTTGTCAGCCTCTTTCGCCTGCGCCCGCGCGCGGTCCTCGGTCAGCGTCACCACAAATTTCAGCGTCGCATCGTAGCGTTTCAACCGCTCCAGGTACATCTCCGTCAGCGCCAGCGACGACACTTTTTTCGTTCGCATCAACTCGGCCAATTCGCGCACGCTTGCAAACGCCACGTCTTCCAAGTTTTTGGGTGTAGCCGGAGCAGCGATTAACGACGGTTTCGAGTTCCGCGCGGGCCTCCGCTCCGTTTCAAATTTCATCCCCGGCACTACCGGATCAAAAATCAGGCAAGGCGCGACGGAATTCGGAATGTGCAGCGCATAAATCGCATCGTAACTCTTGGCTTGCTGATTCAGGTTGTCTAGCATCATCTCTTTTGTTTCTTCCGGGATGGGCACATCGGCAATGGCGGCGGCATTCTCTATCATCTCTTTGGTGATCTTTGCCGCTCCTTGCGATTGCGCCTGCGCCCAAAGGACGCCGGGAAACAGCGTTCCGCCCAGGCCCAGCCCTGAACAAGCACTCAAGAATCGTCTGCGATCCAGCATCGGCATTTCTCCTTGGCACACCACGAGCGCGCGATTGTAATACAGGTATGGCCTTCGATTGTTCGGTTAGATGGGATTTCACTCTTTGTAGCGGCGGTTGAGTGAAAAAACAGCGTCCGGCGGACAACCCCCTCCGGACGCTGCTTGAAATGTCTGCGAGATGTTTCGGTTTAGTTTTAGTCTCTGTCGTACTTGAGGCAATCCTCAAGCTGGTGAATGGCCGCATCGGTTGCCCGAATGGCTTCCACTCGATGCCCGCCGAAATCGTGCGCGGCGTGCTCCATGTGTTCCTTAGCCCGGCGCAGGGACGCAATCGCTTCGCGGATTTCCGGATGCGGTTCCGCCGCGGTCGCCGTCGCAGTGTTGGGCTGCGGAGCCGCCGTGGGCACGGCACTCGTGTTGGCCTTATTCGGTGCAGCAGGAGTCGATGCCGTATACGCAAATGCCGCGACCAGAGCCACCAGAGCAAATGCAATCAGGATTCTCGTTTTCATGAACTACTCCTCCTCGTCCGATTTAAGGCTCGGACAGCCTTGAGTTCCTCGATCCACCGTCTACGCCTTTACCGCGACGAAAGACCCGACCCGATCCCGGCAAGTGCGCTAAAGAGGCATGCACGGCTCACGCGAGCCGTCACACTCACTCTTTCATAGGTCATCTTCTGGAACATGAACAGAAGAATATTTTGACGAGCGCACAATCAGAAAATACCCCGTGAGGCAACCTACCTGCCAAATCTTGGAGTCGCTCTGGTAACAAAACTTCGGTGCCCGGCTGGAAAGTTGCCAAATTCCTTCTACCGGCTTGACCTGGTGCGATAAAATGCACATTACCGTCGTCTTTGAAGACCAAGCCGCTTCTCTCACCGGAGGAACTCCATGGCGCGTACATCTGCGATAAGAATCTGGGTCGGTACCCGCAAAGGTGCCTTTGCGTTCACCTCGAAAGACCGCAAGAAATGGGATTGCGAAGGCCCTTTTTTCAACGGCCAGGAGGTGCACCATGTCACGCAGGATCCTCGCGACCCGAAGCGCCACTACGCTGCGGTCGGAAACGCCTGGTTTGGACCGCATCTTCATGCCAGCACGGACAATGGCAAAACCTGGCAAATTTCCGAAAAAGGGCTCGAGGTTAGAGGCATCACTGCCAAATCCTGGCAGGTCACCGAAAAAGGGATGGAACTCAAAGACCTCCCGGATGCCACGCTCAAGCGCATCTGGCACATCGCGCCCGGCGCGGAAGACGAGCCTGGTGTCGTTTATCTAGGCGCTGATCCTGGCGTGCTCTTCCGCAGCGGCGACAATGGCGCGAATTGGGATATGGTATCTGGTTTGTGCAACCATCCGACGCGTGAGAAGTGGACCCCGGGAGCCGGCGGTATGATTGTCCACTCGATTCAATGCCTCGGGAAAGGCCGCCTTATCGTTGGCATTTCCGCCGCAGGCGCGTTTCGCTCGAATGACGGTGGAAAAACCTGGTCGCCATTCAACGGAAATGTCCTGGTCAATTTTGCGCCCGAAAAATTCCCCGAAGTTGGTCAGTGCGTTCACAAGCTGAAAGCGCATCCACGCAACCCAGAGGGGCTCTACCAGCAAAACCATTGCGGCGTCTACCGCGCTGGCTTTACCGCGGAGAAATGGACCGATATCTCGAAGGGCCTTCCGTCTCGGTTCGGCTTTGGTTTGGCCGTTCCCGCAGCCGAAAGAGACACGCTCTTCACCATCCCTATCCATTCCCCTGAGGAACGTTACGTCCCCCAAGGCAAACTTCGCGTAGCGCGCAGCCGCAACGGCGGCAAGACCTGGAAACTGCTGACCAAAGGCCTGCCTCAGTCCGATGCCTACGACCTCATTCTGCGCGAGGCGATGACCTCCGACGACCGCGACCCAGCAGGCGTCTACTTCGGCACCGCGGGAGGTATTCTCTATCACACGAGGGACGCTGGCGATTCCTGGCACGTTCTCTCGGCACACCTACCGCCGATCTATTCGGTTACCGCTGCGGTGCACTGAATGCGTTGAGCTGTCCGCGTTGCACGATAAGCATCGACACAACCTCGCTGCACCGATACAGATGCCGCGCAACTTAATCTCATTTCGAGAGTGCGAACGCCACGTACACTCCGCCGGAAGGTGATTTGAGATCCTTGCCGCCCCCCGCCGCGATCACAACGTACTGGCGTCCATTCACAGCGTAGGTCGCTGGTGTAGCGTTGCCGGAAAAAGGCAGCGTCGTCTCCCATAATAATTCGCCCGTGGCCTTGTCGTACGCCCGAAATTTCTTGTCAAAATCGCTCGCCCCGATAAAGACGAGCCCTCCCGCCGTCACCACGGGCCCTCCATAATTTTCCGTGCCAGTATTTTTCAGTCCCTTCGATGCAAGTTCCGGATATTCCCCCAAGTTTAACTTCCAAACGTATTCCCCCGTGTTCAGATTGATTGCGTTGAGTGTTCCCCATGGCGGAGCGATTGCCGGATAGCCATCCGGGTCCAGAAATTTGTGGTAACCCGTAAACCTGTATTTCATGCCGGTCGGCGGTTCCGAGCTAGGCAGTTCCTTGGACTTCCCACTCACGAGAAAATCGACCAGCTCGTAAAGCTGGCTGTCGTCGAAATTTGTAAACGCAGGCATTCTTCCTTTGCCATTCCCGATGGTTGTCGCAATCTGTTGCGCCGACAATCGGTCGCCGACGCCGACAAGCGAAGGCATGGCAGGCGGTGAACCGCTCATCTTCTCGCCATGGCAGACGCTGCACTGGCTCATATAAAGGGCCTTAGGACTATTTTCTCCCGTGTCCGGCGCCAGCGCTCCCGTCCAAGCCATCTCGCTTGCATTCACGTAAAGAATTGCGGTTTGTGGATCAACAGCTGAGCCGCCCCACTCCGCGCCACCGTCGAAGCCAGGAAAGATCACTGTATCTTTTCCCACGCTGAACGGCACAAATTGCCCTTCGCTTCGAAATTTTCGAAACTGCTCAAGCGCCCAGGCATGCGCCTCAGGCGTGCGATTCGTCAACATATCCTCGCCGAGAAACTGCCGCGCAAATGGCGCCGGTTCAACTGGCAAAGGCTGTTCGGGCGCAGCGGCCTCGCCCGGCACATCGCTCGGCGGATATTTTCGATATTCGATTGAGAAGAGCGGCTTTCCGCTCACGCGATCAAACAAATAAACAAATCCCTGCTTCGTCGTCTGCGCGACGGCGTCGATCTCTTTGCCGTCGCGATTCACGGTCACCAGCGTGGGAGGCGACGGAAAATCGCGGTCCCACAAATCGTGCCTCACCCCCTGAAAATGCCAAATCCTCTCGCCTGTCTCCGCATTCAAAGCGATTAGGCAATTCGCAAATAGATCGTCACCCGCCCTGTTGGCGCCGTAAAAATCGAACGCCGCCGAGCCCGTCGGCACATAAACAATTCCGCGTTTCGAATCCACCGCCATTCCCGCCCAGTTGTTCGCCGCACCACTATACTTCCACGCATCTTTCGGCCAGGTCTCGTAACCAAATTCGCCGGGATGCGGGATGGTGTGAAACGACCAGCGCAATTTCCCCGATCGCACGTCGTACGCTCGAATGTCTCCGGGCGGCGCAGGCAGTGTCTCCGGATTTCGCCCGCCAACAATAATCAAGTCTTTGTAAACGATACCTGGACTAGTTAAGACCACCGATTGCCGCTCTGGATTGCGCCCGAGATCGCCTCGCAAATCAATTCTTCCGTCATTCCCAAACATTGCGATCGGCTTGCCAGTCGCGGCATCGAGCGCGTAGAGAAAATTCATCACTCCAACCAGAATGCGTTTGTCCTTTTCACTCGACCAGTAAGACAACCCGCGATCCGGTTGTGTCCCTTTAATGCCAGAATCAAATTTCCACAAAAGCTTACCGTTCGCCGCATCCAAAGCGAACACTTTCTGCGTCGGCGTAATCCCATACAACACTCCGTCGACAACGATCGGACTTGTCTGCAGCCCGCCCTGTTCGCCCGTGTCAAAGCTCCAGGCGATTTTAAGTTCCTTCACATTCGCGCGATTGATTTGTGCAAGGCGGGAGTAATGCATGTTCTCCGGCGCGCCACCGTACGCCGGCCAATCACGTCCTTCTTCACCAGAGCCGCGGGGATTCGAGGCGCTAGACGCTTGGGGGGCAGCGGCCAAAATGTTAAGCCGCTCCGAAGAAAGCAAACTCGATATCGCGAACGCGCCGAAGATTGTTAGCGTCCAAATATGGAGTCTCTTCATGCTGTAACCCCCATGCCGCTCTGGAGCGCAGCGCTCTTCGGAGCATCTCAAGGAGACGGCGTATCTTACTCCGGAACGAATCTGCGCAGTTTCTGAATCTACCTCCGGAAATCCAGGTCTCTAAATCCGGGTGGCAACGTTCGGTGAGGCTGATATAATCCGCCTGCTTTGCCACTCTGTTCCGCAGGCAGAGTGCTTAAACGAGGCAAAAAATGTCCGTACCTATTTCGTGGCTGATCGCTTCCCTGATGTTCCTGGCCTTCGCGGCCGGCGGAGCTCGTGTCCCTGCCTCACCGGCACACGGAGTGCTCGTCGTGGCCAACCAGCGTGAGCATACAACCCTGCTCGTCGATCCCGAGACGCGCGAGCAGCTTGCGAAAGTCACGGTCGGAGTCAACGGCCACGAAGTTGCCGTCTCGCCCGACTCGCGCTTCGCCTTCGTTCCCATCTACGGCAATTCCGGCGTAGGCAGGCCCGGCACGGACGGCGCCACCATCGACATCGTCGATTTGCACGACCGCAAACTTTCCGCCACCATCGACCTCGGCAAGCCCCTCCGTCCTCACCGCGCCGAATTCGGCCCCGACGGCCTGCTTTACGTCACCGCCGAACTCGCCAAAGCCGTCGACGTCATCGATCCCGCCACGCGTAAGGTCATCGCGGAAATTCCCACAGGCGCGATCGAATCCCACATGCTCGTAATTTCCCCCGATGGCCTACGCGCCTACACGGCCAACGTGGGCGCAGGAAGCGTGAGCGTGCTGAACCTCAAGCAGCGCACTCTCGTCACGGTCATCCCCATCGCGCAAACTGTCCAGCGCATCTCGATTTCGGCCGACGGCAAGCGTGTCTTCACCCACGACCAAGGCACTCCGCGCATCGCGGTCATCGACACAACCACAAACAAGGTGGCCAGTTGGATTCCTCTCCCTGCGACGGTCTATTCGTCTTCGCCAACTGCCGACGGCCATAAATTGCTGGCCGCATCACCTTCCGGAAAAATCTTCGTAATCGATTTGGCCAGTGCGAAGCTTGAAGAATCTTTCGACATCCCGCCCTCTAACGGCGAACTTCTTCTGGCGCCAGACGGCAAGTTTGCCTTCGTGAGTTGTCCTCAAGCCGGAACGATCGAAGTCCTGGACGTCCGCGGCCATAAACTGCTGCAGCCGATCAAGCTCACCCCCGGCGTGGATGGCCTCGCATGGGCTTCCGCGATTCCATAATCTCTTCAAGAAAATGAACATGGGCGGCAATCTCAAACGATTCACGCGGATGCCCAGCCCATGAACACCGACTGGGTCCGCGAACTGTGTCTCTCGTTTCCCCAGACCACCGAGCAAATTCAATGGGGCGAGGTTCTCGTTTTCAAAGTGGCCGGTAAAATTCACGCTCTCACGGTCCTCCAGCCCGCCAAAACCTGGCTGACCTTCAAAGTTTCCCCGGAAAATTTCGCCGAGCTGACGGAACGCCCAGGCATCATTCCCGCGCCTTACTTGGCTCGTGCCAAGTGGGTCGCTCTCGAAACCAAAGACGCTCTTTCGCCCAGCGAACTCGCGCTTCTGTTGCGCGAGTCCTACGACCTGGTGGTCGCCAAGCTCCCCAAGAAAACCCGTGTAGTCCTGGCAGGCGGCAAGGCGCCGGCGCGACGAAAATCCGTCAAAACCGCCGCGTCGAAAAAAGCTCAGCAGACGCGCACACGCCATCACAAAAGTAAAAAGCCCTCTCGCTCACGAAAGGGCTTCTAACTACTTTTGATCTTCAACCTGTTTTAGACTACGCGGTAGCCTTGGAATCAATTGTGCGGCGCAAGGGTTTGGCTCCGGGAAGCGGGAAACTCATGTGCCAAAAATTTGAGTCCGCGGAAATAAACTCAACGCCGATGTAGGTCTTGTTTTCCCGGTCGCGCTTCACGGATACCACCCGGCACTCCACGGTGCGGTCGCTATTCTCATTCACGAGGATCAGCATCTGTCCCACAACTACGGGCTGCTCCAGCTGCAGCAGCGCCCCATGGCGGTTCACGGAATGCGACTTGGCTTTTACGCGGAATTTATCTCCGCTCTCGTCCTGCCCGTGCACGGTTATCGGAACCGTGATGCATACCCGCAACGTTCTGCGCCGTTCTTTACAACGAAAATGAAGTATGGCCATGAGAGACACTAACCTCACGAGTGATCTTAGAGACTCGGGGACCTAAGCCTGCCCATACGGGACTGGCTTCAGCATCATCACCCTAGTAAACATGATGCTGAAGTGAACGGTCGACACGAGCGAGGAAACTAGCACGAACGTCGTCCACATCGTTCGTATTCTGCGTATTGGCACTTACCCCGGCAATAGCAGGACGGTACCAAAATAGCCGCTATTGCCCCGGTACTGTAGTACGTTACTCGTCTTGTTTCAACACCATTTTGGGAAAACTCCATCTTATGACTGATATAGTGCACTTGGAGGTCCGAGCGTTTCGCGCCTCTAAAATGACATCTATCGTGAACCCACCAGCACTCCTTCCGCTGCGGACGCCTGACATGCCCCAGATTGCACGTCCCTAACTCCATTGTATTCTTTAGCTTAGCCTATGGATCTCAGGCTTGGTTGACGCTCCGCCTTCGAGTTCGATGAATTCGACCTTCCAAGGCCGGCCACCCAAATCAAGGCGCGCCACTGTAACTGGTAGGTAAAAACGTCTCGGTCCGGCGCTCCCCGGGTTTATGTAGATCACTCCGTCCTTCTCGCTCTGCCCCGGTTTGTGGGAATGTCCGCTCACCACTATCTGAAATCCTCCAGCCGCCGGGTTCATGTCTAAGCCGTTAAGAATGTGTATCATATAAATCATCGCCGGCCCCGCGGAAATGGCTTCCTTCAAGGGCAAAGCCTGCGCCCACTCGCCCGTATCCACGTTACCGCGTACCGCGACAACGGGCGCGAGATTTCTCAAGGTCTCGAGAATTTCAGGAGCTCCCACATCCCCGGCGTGGAGGATAAGGTCAGACCCGCGCAGCGCACGCACCGCTTCCTCGCGCAGCAGTCCGTGCGTATCCGAGATCAGCCCGAGGATTCTCACTTCTTTGTTCAATTTTGTTCACGCTGAGGTAGGAATTAAATACCGGTTTGTCAAATCCTCAATCCTTCCGTGGTGTCTAACTGCCTCCGAGCATCTTCACGATTTCCAACGCATTCACTCGGGCCCGCTGGACCTCAAGGCCCCAATGTAGATGAGGGCCGGTCACGCGGCCGGTCGCTCCCACCTTCCCCAAAACAGTTCCCGCAACTACCTCGTCGCCAACTTTCGCATCGATCTCCGAGAAGTGACAGTAAAAAGTGTAAATCCCCAATCCATGATCAACGAGCACGGTGTTCCCTGAAAAATACAGTTCTTCCGCCAAAACCACACGCCCTTTTTGTGCCGCATGGACCGGCGTACCAGTCGGAGCAGGAAAATCCACACCGCCGTGCGGCGAACCAGGATGCCCATTTAAAACGCGCCGCTTCCCAAAGTTGCTTCCCTTAAATTCCCCGTCCAACGGCAAGCGAAACGGCCCATCCCACAGACGTTCCGGCGTCACGCGGTCATAAATCTCTCGTAGCCGCTTCGTCTCCGCCGCTGCACGCGCTTCTTGCTCAGGGTTCGGTTCCACAAACTGCTTTTTTACCGTCAGATTT
>Ga0210395_10000383_pt1 | contig 34818 bp, 31 predicted proteins | sample IncBWH4OmetaG_FD_150861 | JGI IMG/M metagenome (GOLD analysis project Ga0210395, IMG submission 150861) | Forest soil microbial communities from Barre Woods Harvard Forest LTER site, Petersham, Massachusetts, United States - Inc-BW-H-4-O ... | reverse complement strand
TCCACGCCGAACACCCCGGCGATCCGGCCGATGCGTTCTCGGTCTTCGGCCGAATACTCGCCGCGCGCGCCCAAGACCTGCATGATCAAGTTGAATGCCCTTTGCCGCACCTCCGGGTCGTCCGGAAGCATCGAGGGGATTGCCTGCAAAGCCGCTTCCGCGTCGATCAGCAACATATAGAACTGCTCGCGCACGATGGCCTTGAATTGCGACAACGGCACATCGCTTTGCGCGTCGCGGATGCGGCGCACCGTCTCGAACCCACGTTCGTCGATTGCGGCGCGACCCATGCCGGCGAACAGTAGGCCCCGGATAACGGCTTCGCGCAGACCACCCGCTGTAATCTTCGACTTCAGTTCCGCGATCCGCTTCGCCATGAGCTCGTGATGCAGTGGGCTCTTGGCCGCCTTGCGCAGCGGCAATGTCGCCGCCGGATCGACGCCCAAGGCCGCCTGCAGCACCGGCGAGCCGTAGACATTGGTGAAGACGCGCTCGGACCAGGCCTCGCTGGCGTCGCGCCAGGCATCGAGCGCGGCAACGATCTGCCGCGATATGTTCTCCTGCATCGCGACGAAGGGATTGCCTGCGGCCGCGGGCTTCCGGTTCTTGCGCACCTCTTCAGCCATCGCCGCGAGCGGCGCCATCATCGGATTGGCGTTGGAGAAGATTTCGTATTGCAAGCGCAACGGATGAAGCTGGCGGGTCATGTCCGCCGCCTGCGGCGTAACGCAGGCGCGCACGAAGGGCTGCATGAAGGTGCGGTAGAGCGCGAGATTGGTCTGCGACACGCGATCGGCAGCGGCGAAACGGTGCTCGTCGGCGATGTCATTGCCGCCGAGCGCGCGGATGTCGTCGAGCGTCCTTGCCTCGCAGCGCATCACCCAATCGCCGTGGGCGAGATCGGCATTGACCGTGTCACCGGTCTTCTTTTCGAACACCGCTTCGTAGAGGCCGGGCGGCAGCGTATCGATGAGATCGATATTGCTGGAGAACTCGTCGTGCTGCTTGCGCGCCACGCCACTGGAAACAAAGATGCCGAGGTGGCCGATGGTCTCGTGAATGGTGTAGACGATGGTCTGGCCGTAGCCACGGATCTCGTTGACATTCTCGTAGAGATCAAGAATCCAACCCAGCGCCTGCTGCGGCGGCGTGACGTTGTCGCCCTTGGAGCAGAACACCACGATCGGCGAGCGGATATTGCGGAGATCGACGGCTACGCCGTCCGAGGTCTTGATCTCGCCCGAAGTGAGACGATTTCCGACAAATAGCTCATCGACGATGAACTGAATCTCCTCGGCATTGAGATTGACGTGCCCGCCCCACCACTGCTCGAAGCCGAGATAGCGCGGGGCTTCGGTGTCGATCTTCGAATAGAGATTATACTGCTTGCTCCACAGCGTGTTTGCTGGATTCTGATTCTCGAAATTCTGCACCAGCCAGGCGCCGTCGAATTTGCCGTGGCCGAGATCGCCGGCGAAGGCGGTGAGCCAGCTTCCGCCAAGCAGGCCGCCGCTGTAACGCATCGGATATTTGCCGTGCACGCCCTGCCAATAGGCCAGCGGCGTGCCGGCGATGATGATCGGGCCGAACAATTCCGGGCGAATGGCGGCGAGCATCATGATCGCCCAGCCGGCCTGGCAGTTGCCGATCACGCACGGCTTGCCGTCGGCATGCGGGTGCAGCTCGATGACCTTTTCGAGAAACACCGCCTCGGCGCGGGCGATATCCTCGATGGTCTGGCCCGGCATGGGATCGGGGAGGAAGCCGACGAAATAACAGGGGTGTCCCGCCTTGAAGATGACGCCGATCTCGCTTTCGGCCTTGAAGCCGCCGATGCCCGGGCCGTGCCCGGCGCGCGGATCGACAACGACAAAAGGACGCAGCATCGGATCGATTTCGGTGCCGGCGGGCGGGATGATCCGCGCCAGCAGGTAGTTGACCGGCCGCGCCAGCCGCCGGCCGTCAACTACGAGTTCGGCCTTGTAACTCAGTACATTGGGAACTGTCTCAGCCATATGCTCGCGATATTGATTGCCACGCTGGCGCATCACATCCCAGAACAGGACGCACCGCTGCGCTGTGTCGACGGCGTATTCGAACGCGGGCGCGAACAAGCCGAACGGCGACAGGTCGCCATTGCTACCGTTGCCGGCTCGCGACGAGCTGATTTGCTGATGTTCCGTCATGGATCTGTTCCTTCTCCCGGGGCCGGCAACAGACAGCGAACTGTCGAAATGCTCTAACGGCACTTGCGGCAGATGGAACTTTCAGCAGCCAACCTAACACGACAAAGCGACGGCACTTTGACGTACATCAAGCCTATATAATGTGACTGTAAAGATTGGTCGCTGTATCTATTTTATATGTATCGACAAATTCGGTGCTATTTTCCCGCGCCGACGCGCACCGATCTAACAACTGAATAAGCACCGTATGCGGCATTGCCCGCAGCAGCAACAGGGTCCTCATGATCCCCGCCGTCAAAGCCAAGCTTCTCGAAGGTAAGAAGGGCCTCATTGTCGGCATCGCCAACGACCAATCAATCGCCTGGGGCTGCGCCAAGGCGTTCCGCGCCTTTGGCGCCGAACTCGCGGTAACTTATCTCAATGAAAAGGCCAAAAAATACGTCGGACCGCTGGCGCGCGAACTCGAAGCGCCGATCGTGTTGCCGCTCGATGTGCGCGAGCCCGGACAGATGGAGGCGGTTTTCGAGGGCATCGCCAAGACGTGGGGACATCTCGATTTCGTGGTGCATTCCATTGCCTTCTCACCGAAGGAAGCCTTGCAGGGACGTGTTGTTGACGTATCGCGTGACGGCTTTCTCACCACGCTGGACGTGTCGTGCTGGACCTTCATCCGCATGGCGCACCTCGCCGAGCCGCTGATGCGCAAAGGCGGCACGCTGTTCACGATGACCTATTACGGCAGCCAGATCGTGGTGAAGAACTACAACATCATGGGCGTCGCCAAGGCGGCGCTGGAAAGCGCCGTGCGTTACATCGCCGCAGAATTGGGCCCCAAGGGCATTCGCGTCCATGCCATTTCGCCGGGCCCGCTGGCGACTCGGGCGGCATCGGGAATTCCGGAATTCGACGCCTTGCTCGACAAGGCGAAATCAAAGGCGCCCGCCCGCAGCCTTGTCAGCATCGACGACGTCGGCGTCGCGACAGCCTTCCTGGCTCACGATGCGGCCCGCCTGATCACCGGCGAAACGCTCTACATCGACGGCGGCTATCACATTATGGATTAAGTCGCGGGGGGAACCGCGATGTCATTCACCCCATTTCAGCGTGACGCCGACGTCGCCCGGCATGCCTCCCGGAAAGTCGACGATCTGAAACGCTATTCTGTAGCCGCGGGGCTTGAGAAATTTCTCAAAGAACTCAAAGAGCTCCTTCGGCAGCCCGGTCAGCGTCTTCTCCCAGCCTGGCTCGGTTTGATTGATGGCGCGTCCGCGATCGGTGCACAGTTCATTGGGAAACCGAACGATCAGCACCTCGGTCAAGCCATTATCCGCGGCCCGTTTGATGATCGCCGCGGCGCGAGCCATGCGGTCGGCGTCGGAGACGCCTGACGGCTTGGAGAATTTTTCCATGAGCGCGTGCTTCTCGGCATCCGCCGCGGTCCGTTCGTGCATCGCCGCGGAGGCTTTCTCCGCCTCCTTCAACGCGATTTGCTTCATGACATCTTTGGCGGTCGGCAGGACTGCCAGCGGATCGGGACTACTTGCCGCCACTTGAGCCATAGAAACCTCCCTCGCGATTGAAGAATGGAGCCGGACCGGTCTCGGTTCGGTTTGATCTGCAACGAATTATAGCGTTTTATCGCCCACTAAAATAGGGACTCTCGTTCAAGAGAATTTGGAGCGGAGACGCACTTTCGTTATTTCAAAAAAGGGGGCGTTGTAATGGCTCGCAAATCAATGACGACTAAGAACTCTTCCGCAGCCGAAAAAATGAAGCGCAAAGTTTATGAGAAGGAACTGCGCAAACTGCAGGTCGAGCTCTGCCGGTTGCAAGATTGGGTCAAGGCCGAAGGAGCAAGAGCGATCGTCGTCTTCGAGGGGCGCGATGCCGCGGGCAAAGGCGGAACGATCAAGGCGATTGCGGAGCGGGTGAGTCCCCGCGTCTTCCGCGTTATCGCGCTGCCGGCGCCGAGCGACCGCGAAAAGAGCCAGATGTATATGCAGCGCTACATCGCGCATTTTCCGGCCGCCGGCGAAATCGTGATTTTTGATCGCAGCTGGTACAACCGCGCCGGCGTCGAATACGTCATGGGTTTTGCGACCGAAGCGCAGCACAAGCGTTTCTTGGAACTCTGTCCGGTCGTCGAAGGCTATGTGATCGAAGGCGGCATCATATTGATCAAGATCTGGCTCGAGGTCGGCATGCAGGAGCAGGAGCGGCGCTTTCAAGCGCGCGTCAACGACCCGATGCGGCAATGGAAATTAAGCCCGATGGACGTGGAATCGTACAACCGTTGGTATGACTATTCGAAGGCACGCGATCTCATGCTCAGGGCCACCGACAGCAAACGCGCGCCCTGGTATATCGTGCGCACGGACGATAAGCGCCGCGGCAGGCTGAACTGCATCGCGCATATCTTGTCGCGCTTTCCGTACAAGAAAATTCCGCACGGCAAGGTCAAGCTGCCCAAGCGCACGGACAAGAACAAATATGACGACCAGACCTCGCTCAAGGGCCGGCGTTTCGTTGCCGAACGATATTGATGTTGGCGACGAAGCCGAGTCTGTTCGACATGACGGGACTAAAACATTGCACCTTTTAGGATAGCCACAGTGTAACGCGCACGACCCTCGCGTCCCGTCCAGTATGTACGCGTAATCCGCTCTTCTTGAACACGGTCAGCATCGGTGCGTTTTCTGGCAAGACCTCGGCCACCAATTCCTTAAGCCCGGCTTCGCGGGCGATCGTCGCGAGATGTCGCATGAGTATCGCCCCGATGCCTTTTCCCTGGTACTGGTCGACAACTGCGAAAGCAATCTCGCCCTGACCGGGCTTGGTCAAAACGTACCGCGCGCCACCGACGATGACCGGTTGTCCTTCTTCCTCCACGACGGCGGCCAAGGCGACGTGATTGACAAAATCGACCTTCGAAAAAAACTCGATCTCTTTCTCGCTAAGTTCGCGCTTTGCTGCAAAGAAGCGGCGGCGGAGGGACTGCGGGCTGGAGCGGTTGAATGCCTTTAGGATACCGTCGCGGTCGTCCGGCAGGAGTGCGCGGACTTCGAGGCGGCGGCCATCGCGCAGCCTCTCGATCGCAGAATATTGAGCCGCCTCCGTCACGAAATGCGAGCCTCTGATCAACCGGACGATGTTGCCGACGCCTTGCCAGCGAACGTCCTGCGAGAGACGATGGGCAATATAGCGAGGATGACTGGATCACAAAAGCACATCCGATCAGGCCAACCCGGCTCGATCTGAAAACGGACCTTCTCCATGAAGGGATGGACGAGAATCGCTGGCGTATTACCGCCGACACAATGGCTGGCGGAATACCGCGCCGCATGGCTCGGCGCTGACATCGTCGCCGGCATCACGTTGGCGGCTTACGCTATTCCAGTATCTCTCGCCTATGCGGGACTTGCAGGCTTGCCGCCGCAAGTTGGCATCTATGGCTATATGCTCGGAGGACTTGGCTATGCGCTGCTGGGATCCTCTCGTCAGCTCGCCATAGGGCCAACGTCTGCGATCTCATTGATGATTGCAGGGACAGTGGGGGCAATGGCGGGGGGAGACGCACAGCTCTACGCGCAGATTGCAAGCCTGACCGCCTTCACCGTCGCGGCACTTTGCCTTTTCGCTTGGTTGTTGCGGCTGAGCGTGCTCGTGAAGCTGATCAGCGACAGCATTCTCGTCGGCTTTAAGGCTGGTGCAGGGTTGACGATTGCCATGACCCAGTTGCCGAGCCTGTTCGGCGTGGCGGGCGGGGGCCATAACTTCTTCGAACGCGTATTTCTGTTCGCTGGGCAGCTTGGTCAGATGCGCCTGATTGTTCTCGTCATCGGCATCATCGCGATTGGGTTGCTCGTGCTGGGCGAACGCCTGCTGCCCGGAAAACCGGTCGCGCTGGGAGTTGTGGCGCTGTCAATTGCTGCTGCAACTCTATTGGGTCTTCCGGCGCTCGGAGTGCCTACGACAGGAGATATACCAGCAGGTTTACCTATTTTGGCAGGTCCGGCTCTTAGGCTACGCGATGTTGACGGAATCATTCCCTTGGCCGCCGGGTGCTTGCTGCTCGCTTATATCGAAGGCGTATCGGCCGCCCGTATGTTTGCCGCCAAACACGGATATACCTTGGATCCTCGGCAAGAGTTTTTGGGCATCGGCGCTGCCAATCTCGCCGCGGCGGTGGGACACGGTTATCCCGTCGCCGGCGGCCTCTCGCAGTCGGCCGTGAATGACAAGGCTGGCGCCCGCACGCCACTCGCGCTCGTATGCGCGTCTATCACGCTTGCCTTGTGCCTTCTTTTGCTCACCGGACTGTTGGAGAATCTTCCAAAGGCGGTACTGGCGGCCGTTGTCTTGACTGCGGTGTACGGGCTACTGGATTTTCGAGCGCTGCTGCGTATGTGGCGGATCAGCCGGCTGGACTGCTACGCCGCCGTCATCGCGCTTGGCGCCGTGCTGCTTCTCGGCATTCTTCAAGGTATCCTGCTGGCAGCGCTGGCATCCATATTGTTGCTGCTTGCCCGGGTTTCGCGTCCACATGTGGCGTTTCTCGGTCGCGTTCCCCATACCAACAACTATTCAGATCTGGCGCGCCACCCGGAGAACGAGCCGCTAAATGGCGTCATTGCCTTTCGTCCCGAGGCGTCGCTGATCTACGTCAATACTGATGCCGTTCTGGAAGCGGTATTAAATCGTCTGAACGAAGTTGCATCTCCCGCAATTCGCCTCGTGATCTGCGATCTTTCCGCCGCGCCGTATCTCGACCTCGCAGGCTCACGCATGTTGCACGAATTGCATGCCATACTTGCCAGCCGTGCCATTACGCTCCGCATTATCGGAGCGCATGGTACGGCGCGTGATCTGTTGCGAGCCGATGGCGTCGAAGACAAAGTCGGAGCAATCGGCCGTGCTTTGACGATCGACAAGCTGCTCATCGCCCATGGCTTCGTGGTACCGGCTTGCCAATGATTGATATCAAAAAATTTCGAACGAAAGCATTGGTCGCGTCGCTTTCCGGGGTATGGGGTGGCCCCGGCAATGCATTCGACAATATGAATGTTTCAGTACAGGTCGTTTCGCTTTAATCGTGCTGGTTTTGGCCTAGTTGGCCGGATCTTGCCAGCCAATCGATTTACAATTTCGACGATCCTGGCGATGACCTGATCACGCATGCGAAACGTCCGGCCGTTCGCGCCACCGCGGTCGACGCGTGCCGTTGATCCGCGGACCTGCCGCTGTCACAGCGCACTTGATTGCGGCGGCGTCTCGTTGGGGGAAGTTCGCCGCGGACGACACCAATATCGAGAAGGCCAAGGCTTAGGACCCCGCGGTTGTGCTTGCCCCGATCTGCGGCTTCACCGGCGCGAAAGCTTTATTTTGCGGCCGTACCAGAGCATCCCACCGCTTGGGATCAATCGCGATGTCTTCCGGCAAGAGCCGATAAGCAAAACCGTCACATCGGCCCCATGAGCGCTCCGTCTGATGCGTCGTGGGGAGTGCTGCGGTGTCTCGTCAGCCGGTGTACTAGACCAACTTGGCGCGAAGGCTTCCGTACTCGGCCTCGGTTATTGATCCCGACTTTTTTAGCTGATCGAGCTTGGTAATTTCGTCTGCAACGCTGAAACCGATGACGCGTCGTAGTTCGTCGCGCGTCTGCTCAGCTTGTTGCGCGTTGCGCTCGGCCATACCTTTCCCTTGGGTGATTAGGTAGACAAATATGCCAAGGTAGGAGGTCAGAACTAACACCAGCACCCAAAGCGCTTTACCCCAACCTGAGATGTCATGACGTCTGAACAGGTCACCGTAGATCACAATGAGCAGCCAGAACCAGACGACGAACGCGAACACCGCAATCATATCCATCAGGAAATTTCGATAGGTGAAGCCTTCTTGAATAAAGAACATCGTGATCCTCCTTGTGCCCTGGAATTTGTTGATTCCAATTCACTATAGCTGTAATAGAACGCGAATCGGAGCTGGCTTCTATTCGTCGCTGTGTAAATCACCAAATACCGAGATATAGATGGCCTATGCGAATTTGCGGCGGCATCCGCCCGCCCCGCGTTCGGCTAATTCAGCAACGCGCGCGCGATTTCTACGACGGCGTGAACATGTTGGCCGTTTAGGTACGTAAGGTCAAAGGCCGCCATAGCGACCAAACAAATCGCCACCATGCGGAACATCGGGTTAGTTTGGTCCTGCAAATTTAAGAAGTAGCAAAAGCCCTCGATGGCTGGCGTTAAAGTGCGTCAACCATCCTAGCGGCGTTCCACAAAAAAGAACCCCAAGCGCCGCGCTTAGGAGCAATTCTTTTTTCCCTCGCAAGCATTGTCGCGGCCCTGATTGTTGCGTGGGTTATTTGGGCCTACATGTCCGGCCTTCGCAACGGCGAACCTGTTATCCAGATTTTTCCTTTGCTATTTGCTGGAGTCATTTTCTTGTTGGGGTTGGCCTGCCGCCATACGCGTAACGGGTGAATACCCTTGCCCGCGTTTTTTCTGCGCGGCCGGTCACGACTCAGATAGTCTTGTTCAATCCGCTGTACTGACGCGGCGACGCCTCTCTGACACACGCGCGTCAGCACGGGCAGTTTCTCTCTCGTGGTGGGAAGCCTGCCCTGGCGCGAATGCTGGGGCTCTTTTTGCCGGCGTTCGCAAATGCAACATCACCAACCGATCATCAAATCGGAGTACGTTGCGGCAATCGTACATATCGCGACGGCTATGGGATTGCTGGCGCTCATCGCGGCGCTTCTCCTCGCAATGCCTTAGAGGCGCCGGCGACCGCGACGTTACGGCACAGGAACCGGTCGCCCTTGATCAAGTTTCTGGATTCGGATGTGCGGCACCGTCGTCAGCTAGACCCCATGCCTCCCGACATCCCCGCGGTGTCGCACGTCCACCAGACTGTTTCAGCGGCACTCGGCCGGACGGAAGATAATGTCATGAACGATCGACAGTGGAACGTCTCTGCTTGTGCGGCTTTAGCGCTTGTATTCGTCATCGCAATCACGACAGCGGTGATGATCGCGGATCAGCTCGCGCATGCGATTTGAAGCCCATCGCAGCTTGGACGTTTAGGCGCGGGGCGGCATCAGCTTGCCCCGCGCTCGCCAAACGGTTCCGATTCAATTGTCAAATGACATAGCAGGCGTTTTCAGCGCCTGCCTTCACGCTTCCGCGTCGTCCTGTCGTGGCAGGGTTTTTTGTTGCAGAGGCGCATCGGTGGACGCACCAGCCCGCACCGCAGCAGCAAGCCAAGTTTGGGCCATCTGGATGAAAATCTCGCGCTCACGGTCATTTTTGGCGGTTCTTGCCCAGCCAAAACACTCATCCGCATACGCGCGATATTGCTCGGTCAAAGACACGACACAGGTTCCAAGTGCATCGCCCGATGAACAAATATTTTGCGCCGGTCCGACAGAGAGTCAATATGGATGTGATAGGAAGATAGTCGACCCGCAAGGGAGTGCGATGCGCGTGACCCCTGTCGAGACCTACAGAATGTACGCCGCGATTGCCGGTGACATGGCCGCCGAATCTACCGATCCGGGGCGTCGTGTGTCGCTGCTAGAGATGGCCCGGGCTTGGCGAGCACTCGCGGACAAGGAAGAAGGGTCACATGTGGCCCAACAGCAGCAACAGCCGCAGCCGGACAACGAAAACGAGAAATAGCCCGCCTCAGTTGGCGGCCTGCTTAATCGGCGTTGACAGCGCGATGATGTCGTCCGCCAGCTTGAGCCATTCGGCGGCCATTTCGCGGTTGATGATGCGATCTTCGTGCTTCGATAGCGCAGGCGCGAGTCCCAGACAGTGCGCAGCATAGCGGGAGTATTCTTTGTGCTTATTGGTTGTCGGAACGGCCATGATCCCCACCTTTTTGTTTCCCCCGCTGGCAGGAAAACTAGGGGCCGTTTCTGGGGGTGTGTCTGTTCAAAATTGCACACCTTCGAAGCCGTCAACTGAGGTGGCCTATGCCTGCCAGGACGGCTTCGATAAAGCCGCCTGTATTTCCAGCACGCGCCACTGGCGCGCGAGGTTCTGAAATCTAATTTTAGAATCGGTATCGCAGGCCGCTATCGGAGGATGGCAAGCGCATTCCCAAGATGATGCGCTGGGGCCTGCTGCCACATTGGGCCGAAGACGAGAAGATCAGCTATTCGACCTTCAACGCCCGATCCGAGGACTTCACGACGAAGCCGGCGTTCAAAGACGCATGGAAGCGGGGGCAGCGCTGCCTTGTCGTCACCGACGGCTTCTACGAATGGAAGAAGATCACCGTCAAAGACAAGCAGCCCTACGCGATCGCGATGGCCGATGACGGCGTGATGGTCATGGCCGGGCTGTGGTCGAGGTGGAAGGATCCGAAGTCAGGCGGCGAGGTGCTGAGCTGCACGATCCTGACGTGCGCGCCGAACGACGTCATGGCCGAGCTGCATGATCGCATGCCGGTCATCCTCGCCGAGAGTGATTGGCCTGCGTGGCTCGGCGAGGAAGCCGCAACCGATGACGAGCTACTCGCGCTTCTGGAGCCATGCCCGGACGAGGCGCTGAAGATCTGGCCGGTCGGCAACGCCGTCGGCAACGTGAAGAACACCGGACCGCAGTTGGCGATGCCCGTCTAATACGCGGGGCGGCTTCGGCTTGCCCCGCGCATTTCGCATCAGTAACCGCGATAGGGCTTACAAACGCCGTCCTGGATTGTGTAGCCCGGCGGACAGCCGTTAAACGTTCCGCCGCCATAATAGCCACCGCCGTTGTAGTATCCTCCACCATAATAAGGCGGCGGAGCCGGAGGCTGATAATACCGGTGATGATGCCGCCCGACGTGAACGTGAAGCCCTGGCACGTCAATATTGATTTGCGCCGCGGCCGGTGCCATGCCGCCAATCGCCAATGCGCCGGCAAAGCCCAGCACGAGAGCCGGTTTGGCAATTCCTTTGGCAAAAAGCATCGTGTGATTCCTCTTTCCGCTACGATAATAGGACGTCAGGCTATTCACTTGGTCAAGACTTGCTTCACACCACGATTCCGGTTGGCCCCATTTGGGCCGCCAACTCACCAGACTTGGGCCACCGACTCACCAGACCCTGGATGTCGCTTCCTCTGACTACGAGTAACTACGGGTGTCCAAATGAGCGATTCCGAAGAAGAGGAACTTGGGATTATTACGTGGCTGTTCGATGTCTTGTTGGGCAGAACATCGGCAACGGACGAAGACGTTGGCGAGGCCATTCATCGGCTCGACATGAAGCAACGAAGAGCCATAGAGCGCGATTAAAACTAAGTTAGAGAGGCCGCCTCAATAGGCGGCCTCGTTCATTTGATATTCGACCTTTTCCAATTGCAGCACCATCGCAGCGCGATCGAGACTTGCGGTGTGTCGCCGCCGGCGGCTTTCTTCAGCTCAGCCTCGAAATCGTCACACTATGTGTGAAGTTTTTGTCGGGGATTCGACGTGGTTGTTGCGTAGGGAGATCACAAAATGTCCGACACGGTAACGTCTGACGCGGTGCGTGCGGTAAAGGACGAAGGCACTCTGGACGAACTTTCTAAACGGATCGAGTTCACGACGGACCGGGTCGCTGTAGAGCGAAACCAGCAACTCATCGATAGCTTCATTCGGGGGAAGTGGCGGGAAACAGCGCTGTCGAACTGAGGCGTGATCGGCCGGTCACTTCCAGCCTGTTTCGGCAGATGGCCGAGCAGCGTCCGCACATCGGCGAGCGTGACCAAATCCATGACGGTCGGAATCGTCAGCGGCCGGGGCAGGGGGCGCGACCAGTTCGGGCGGGGCAGGGCGGCTCCTGGCTCGCTTTGATTGTGTCACAGATTCGCAGATTGTTCCCGCTTTCCCTATCTGTTCCTATACGCCGCCGGGTACTGGCCGGTTTCCAACCGCGCTGGCCGGGTTTGAAAATGACAGTGGCCGGTTTTGATTTTTGGCCCTCGTCATCGGAGCGCGTACCGCGTAGCCAATTCAAGCAACTTAATCTCTTCGTCTGAATATTTGGCACCGAACCGCTTCTTTATTTCTCCCTCCACGTCTAGATCGCGGTTCGACCACGAAGCTGTCACCAATTTCTCAACGAAAACTTGGACCTCTCTAGGTTGCTCAAGAAAGAACGTCTCTAGGTTCATGACGTACTCCTAGGCCGCCTCAGTTGGCGGCCTCTTTCATTTAGGCACTAAACCTAGCGGCTGGAATCCCCTTCCTAAACCGCCATGTGACTCGCCGATGAGCGGCGAGCGACGCACCCTACAAAACTACGCCTACTGGTCGTCCTGAAAGACTCACAAGTCGCCGCCGGGGCCCCGGCCGACGGTGGGCGAGCTGCAGCGCTCTAGCTCTTGGGTGGTGGCTGTATTGCGAGCGCTGCCCGCATTACGCGCCCATGGCTTTTGCAGCGCCCGTCATTCTGTGGGGCGCTAACGCGCCGAGCGACAAGCTACGACAGTGCGCGCGCTGCACCGGCTGCGGCGGCAAGGGCGCGACGCTCAAGCATCCGACGTGGGGTGGGAACAACATCGGCTTCCTGCCGTTTCCGACGGAAGCGAGTGCTTAATGCCGCCCGACGATGATAAGGCTTCAACAAGCCGGCCCGAGAATGTCTTGGCCGTCTCACCGTGGCAGTTTCGATATTATGCCGCGAACTGCAAAGCATTGGCTGCCGCTGCCGCCACGGATGGCGAACGCCAGATATATTTGAAGATGGCAAGCGTCTGGCTACACGCGGCTGTCGAATTTGAGTCCGGCACATCGCTCGGCGAATAAAAAACGGCCCCGATTTTCTAGTCGGAGCCGAGGAGAGGGGGAGTTTCACTACTCTGAAGTCGTCTGCCGCATTAGGCGACGTAGGTGCCGTGCTCGTACCATCGATAGGGTGGCTTGTTGGCTTCGCAATAGGCCTTGAACCACCGGCTAAACTGCTTGGTGCCTTTTCGGATCGTCGCCATGAGAACCTCCCGAGGAAAATCCGTGTTCCGGTCGTTGGAGGGTACGTGGCTTGCCGCTGCCGGGAGTTGATGGCGGTCACACCTTGGCGGTTTGGCTGAGTGGAACTCGCGAGCACTACGGCGAGCTGCGTGAGGAGCATCGCCGGCGAGTGCTGGGCGAATGAGAAAAAGGCCCCGATATGACTCGGAGCCAGTTATTCCCCATCGAATGATGTCTTAGTTGGATTGTGCGCCCGATTCGTAAGCGACACATTAATGTCGGCGGACCTCGATCTGAGCTGGGGCGGCACGAGCACCGGCTTTATGCCGTTTCCTGCAAGCACCTCGATAATTTATCAGATCGTTTCGGAACGAAGCCGCCAGGGCGCGATTGCTTTATGAGGACGGGGAGTGCCGTAGCCCCCAAGCCCCTCACCCCCAAATGAGCGGCGCTCGCGTCCAAACGGGGTCCACTATGTCGAACGTCCACATTGAAGCCCGGCCCAAGGGGCACCCCCTGTTGTGGGCGTGGGCCGGATTACTTGCGGCCGGCCTAGCCGGGACGATTTGCGCATTAGCCGCTAATGGATATTGGGACTTTCAAACTCGCCTCGTCGCGACGCTAAACGAAGCGCTGTAAGAGGCCACCAAGCGAGGTTGACTGTTCAATTTCTTAGCGCGTGGGTTCGCCGCGATGCGCCTCGCTGATCCCGTCGCTGTCATGTCGCGCCTGCAGGCCGCACGTGCCCTTCGCCGAATCGGTGTACCGGCCGGCGAGTACTCGGCGAATAGCCTCCCCGTCACCGTTTGCGCTGGGGTGGTCGCCGCGGCCCTCGCCATTGGTGTGGGGGTCGTTTTAACCGCTCCGGTGTCCGGCTGCCGTTGATGAACAAGCGATAGCCTTTGCCTTGGCACTCCTCGCATACGCTCCCGTGGCGAAGCCCTGAGGCACGACAATGTTCGCACGGGGCCGGCAGCTTTTCGTCCATTCGATTGTCCTGTTCGCAGTAAAATACGCGAGCGCCTGATCCGTGCTGTCACGCGCGACTGTTCCGAAAAGGAATGTTTCCCGAACAGGCCGCATGGTCAATCAGCGCTCGAGCGACAAGTTACGACAATGCTCCCGCTGCACTGTCTGCGGTCACAGAGGCGTCGTGGTCCAGCATCCGAGTCGGGGCGGCAACAGTCTCGGCTTTCTGCCATTTCCGGTCGATGCGTAGGTCGGGTGTTTGCGATCGTGTCGCGTGGAGTTGCCGGAAAATTTAGGGAAAGCCCGGAAATGCCTGGAAACAAACGCGAACAAAACTGCAACACGTCGCAACATGAAACTGGCGGCGGAAATGCAAGAAGTGTCTGATTTTGTTGGTGCCGGGTGAGAGGATTGAACTCCCGACCAACGGTTTACAAAACCGCTGCTCTACCGCTGAGCTAACCCGGCGCATCTGCAGATTACCATATTCCGGTTACCCGTTGGGATAACCGCAAATTCCCCACAGATCGCGGCCGAATTGCCAGAGGCTGACCACGCAAGTCAAGCGCGGATAGTGCGGCGCGTCGCCGGGATTGGATTCCGCCGATCCCGGCGCCGATTTGGCTTCGTCTCCTAGAAGCTTGAGCACTCGCTGCCGAAGCCGCCGAGGATCGGCTGGCAGGTCATGCCGCGATGATTGATCCAGGTGTCGTCATGCTGGCTCTTCACGAACTTCCAGCCTTGGCTTGCCATGCACCGTTTGTAGGCGGCGCTCGTTGGGATGCCGTTTTGCGGTGCGCCGAATTGCGCGTTGCAGGCTTGGTTCGCCGCATACAATTCGCCGTCGCTGCGCGGATGGCTTGCGGTCCAGACATCGGTGTCGGCGGAGGCCGAGACCGTTGCACTCGCCAGCAATGCCATGCCTGAGATCACGGTTAAGACCATGCGTTTCATCGTGCATCCTCCAATCCTTATCGCGCCCATACCGATTGGACGCGCGACGGCGGCGCACAAGTTCGAGCAGTTTCGATTACAAATTGGACAGGACACGGCAGACGTTGACGGTAATTAGGGGAGCCGTTTGCGGTGCCCGGTCATATCCGGCTACACAGACGCCGCGGGCATGGGTGCTTTCAACGAGTGCTTTCAACCGGTGCTTTGAGGAGACGGCGCATGCAGATGGACGCAATCCCGGTCGGGACCAATCCGCCGCACGAAGTCAATGTCATCATCGAGGTCCCGATCGGCGGCGAGCCGATCAAATACGAGCTCGACAAGGCGTCCGGCATCCTGGTGGTGGATCGCTTTCTCTACACGTCGATGCGCTATCCGGGAAACTACGGCTTCATCCCGCACACGCTGTCGGACGACGGCGACCCCTGCGACGTGCTGGTCGTCAATACGCGCGCGATCACGCCGGGCGCGATGATGAGCGTGCGGCCGGTCGGCGTGCTGTTCATGGAGGACGAAGCGGGGAACGACGAGAAGATCGTCGCCGTGCCGGCGTCGCGGCTCACGCGCCGCTACGACGCGATAAAATCCTATGCCGATCTTCCGGTGATCACCATCGAGCAGGTGCAGCATTTCTTCGAGCACTATAAGGATCTCGAACACGGCAAATGGGTCAAGGTGATCCGCTGGGGCGGGGTCGAGGAGGCGCATCGCGTGATCGAGGAAGCTTGCGCGCGGGCGAAAGCGCGAGCATGAGGGGCAAATGTTGCAGGGGTTGACCGCAAAGACGCTGGCGAAACGGGCCGCGACCGGTTTCGTCGCCGCGATTATCGGGACTTACGCGACACGCATTCTGGTTCGCGTCGATGAAATCTGGCCGATATTCCACGGCAAGAGCTTCGGCCCTTTGGTCGAGCTGTTGTCGCAGGATACGCCGCTGATGCTGAAAGCCGGCCTTGTTGCCGGTGTGATCTTCGGCATTTTCTTTGCGCTCGCGCCGCGCTCGTTCATGCTGAGCGCGGTGGGGTCTGTGATATTGATGAACGTGCTCGTCCTTGTCGGCCGGATCTATATGGCCGGCGGGCTGCAGGATGCGATGCAGCCGGGTGCCGTGCCGTATGACGCCTTCCTGCGGGCGACGATCAGGGCGCTGGTGATTTTCCTGATCTACCGGTTGCTGCGCAAGCTTTTTGAGCGGCCGAAAGCGGCCGAAGCCTATTAACTTCGCCGTGCGGCCGCGACGGCTTCGATCACAATGTCACCGCGATCATGATATTGTTGGACCCATGATCATCAGAGCTTCAACCGTCGCGATCGCGTCATGCTTGGGCTTCGCGGCGCTGGCCGCGGTCTTGATGCAGACGCCGGCGCGCGCGCAATCGGCCGATCTCGTCTTGTGCGACCGGCTGGCCGCCGATCCCTCCGATCCGGACAAGCCGGCCGACATCAAAGGCGTCGATCACGTCGAGCCCGCGGATACCGCAACCGCGATAAAATTCTGCCGCAGCGCGTCGGGCTCCTCGCGGCGCGCGCTCTATCAGCTCGGCCGCGCCTATGTCGCCGGCCAGCAAATGCCGGCGGCCGTGGCGGCCTTTCGCAAGGCGGCCGACAAGGGCAGTACGTCGGCCATGGTCGAGCTCGGCGTGATGTATGCGGCCGGATCCGGCGTGCCCAAGGACGATGCCCAGGCGCGCAAATATTTCGAGCGCGCCGCCGCCGCCGGCAATGCCCGCGGCGCCACCAATCTCATGACGCTCTCCGGCAGCGCCGGCAACGCGTCCGACCCCGCCGAGGCGCGGGCGATGCTTGCCAAGGCGGCTGACGCCAATTCGGCGGAAGCGCAGTTTCAGCTCGGCCTGATGATGGCGCAGGGCACGGGCGGCCCGCAGGATGACGTCGGCGCACGCGCGATGTTCGAAAAGGCCGCCGCGCAAAACCATGCCGGCGCCCTTGAATGGATGGGCTCGTTTGCGGCCAACGGGCGCGGCGGCCCGAAGGACAAGGAAGCCGCCAAGGGCTATTACGAGAGGGCCGCGGCGTTGGGCAATGAAGATGCTAAGGCCGCGCTCGAGCGCTTGAAGTGTCCCATGGTGCTCACGACCAAGAAGGGCGAGATTCTCTCGCATCTGTGCTTTTAGTCGCGCCGGCATTGCCGCGTTGGGGCCGCACGGCCGAATATCCACGAACGTCTTCTTAGCCTTTGACGCCGTCTTCAACTTCCGGCCATAGTTGTCCTTTCGCGCGAGATTCTCCGGATGCCGCCACGACGATCCTCGGTTCGCTCCGCCGCCGCGGCGAGGGAAGATGCTGGTATTTTGGCGAATTTCCCGCCGATGAGCGCCGATCAAAGCCTCGGTTATCAGATCAGATATGCCTATCGCATCTTTGTGAAGGCGCTGGCCGACGAGCTCGGCCCGCACCGCATAACGACCGGGCAGTGGTCGGCGTTGCGTGTGCTGTGGCAGCAGGAGGGGCTGAGCCAGGTCGAATTGGCGCAGCACATGATGGTGGAAAAGGCGTCGCTGACCGCAGTGCTCAAGGCCATGGCATCCGAGGGCCTGATCACGCGCGTGCGCAATGCGGAGGACCGCCGCAAGGTCAATATCTACCTGACGGCTTCGGGAAGACGGCTGAAGAGCAAGATCCTGCCGCTCATCGGCAGGATCAATAAGCGCGCCACCCGGCGCCTGACATCAGCGGAGGTGCACCAGCTGCATACGCTGTTGGCGCGGGTGATGATCAATCTGCAGAACTAGAGTTTTTATTGGAGTATGATCTTTTCCGAAAACCAGTTCTCATTTTTCGGGATCACGCTCTGGCCTGCAGCCGGCCTTCGGCAGCCATCGTGCGCGCCATGAAGTCGGCGAAGGTGTGCGCGATCTCGGCCTCGTAGGACGCCCAGTCCGGAAACGGAATGAGTGGCACGTCCTGATCCTCGATCGGCAGGCGATGCAGCTCGCTGCCCGGTATCGCATTGTGCGCAAACAGCGCGCTCGCACTCGAATGCGTCTTGTCGTTGCCGGGAATGATGACGGTCGGCACTTTGATCGATTTCAGCTCGTCGTCGGTGACGCCCATGACCGGATATTTGCCGCCGGCGGCGAATATCTCGTTCCAGCGCGTCAGTACGGCGATGAATTTCTCCGGCGGCATCGCCATCAGATAGTCGCGCGTTGCCGGATTGGCCGCGATGCGTTCCTTCCACTGCTCGGTGGCGCAGACCGCGGCCATGCCGCCTTGCTGCGCGGCGCGGATGAACTGGCCGTAATAGTTCTCCGGAAGCCGTCCCGCGGCGAAGGCGCCGCCGGTGACGCGCATCAACAGCAGCCCGCGCACAGCTTGCGGGTAGCGCAAATAAAATAGAATCGAAGTTCGCGCGCCGGACGACGAGCCGCAGAAGAAAGCCGGCTGGATATTCTGTTGCTGCGTCAACTCGAACATGTCGCGCGTCCACGGAATTTCCTCGCCCTCGTCGCCTTCGAGCAGTACCTCGGAGGCGCCGGTATTGCGCCGGTCATGCAACAAGACCTGATAGCCATAAGCGGCAATCTTGTTGGCGAGCGGGATGAATTCCTCGTAGCTCCGCCGTCCGCCGCTGGTCATGACCACCCAAGGCCGCGTGCTCGGACCCTTATTGCCGATGACCTGCCAATTGATATTGACGCCGCGAATCTTGCTGATCGGCATGGAGCTTTCCTCGGGTTGTGCGGTGGCGCTGGAGAAAATTTCTTATTCCCGCATGAATCTTTAGCACATTGATTTTGGCGGCGGAGCTTCCGCAGCGCCGGCGTCATACCTAGATTGAGGGCTCCTGACTTGCAAATCCGTCCACACAGGAATCCCAGCATGGCTTCCGCCCGCCAACTCCATCTCGGCGCGTTCATGCGCCCGGCCAGCATCCATACCGGTGCGTGGCGCTATCCCTGCGCGTGGCCGGACATGAATTTCAACTACGGGCATTTGAAGCAATCCATCCAGGCGCTGGAACGGGCGAAGTTCGATGCGTTCTTCATGGCCGACCATATGGCCGTGCTGAATATGCCGATGGACGCGCTCAAACGCAGCCATACCGCAACCTCGTTCGAGCCATTCACGCTGTTGTCGGCTTTGTCGCAGGTCACCGAGCGCATCGGCCTTGTCGCCACCGGCTCGACCACGTTCGACGCGCCATACCATATCGCCCGCCGTTTCGCCTCGCTCGACCATCTGTCGGAAGGCCGCGCTGGCTGGAACATCGTCACCACGTCCAATCCCGATGCCGCGCTCAATTTCGGTCTCGACGAGCACATGGAGCATGGCGAGCGTTACGAGCGCGCGCGCGAGTTCTACGATGTCGTGACCGGGCTGTGGGACAGTTGGGCGGACGACGCTTTCATCCGTGACGTTGACAGCGGCATTTTCTTCGATCCGGCGAAAATGCACGTGCTCGGCCACAAGGGCGAATTTCTCTCGGTGCGCGGCCCGCTCAATATCGCGCGGCCGGTGCAAGGCTGGCCGGTGATCGTGCAAGCGGGCGCGTCGGAGGCCGGCCGCAAGCTGGCCTCGGAAACGGCGGAAGCAGTCTTCACCGCACAGAGCGACATCCAAGCCGGCCAGAAATTTTACGCCGACGTCAAAGGTCGTATGGAAACGCTTGGCCGCTCGCGCGAACATATGAAAATCCTGCCGGCATGCTTTGTCGTCATCGGCGATACGGTCGAAGAGGCGAAGGCAAAACGCGCGAAGCTCGACAGCCTCGTCAATTACGCCAATGCCATCGCCTCGCTGTCGATCGCGCTCGGGCATGACGCGTCAAAATTCGATGCCGACGGTCCACTGCCGGATATCCCCGAAAGTAATGCCTCAAAAAGCGGCCGGGAACGCGCCATCGCGCTTGCCAAGCGCGATAACCTCACCGTGCGTCAGCTCGCGCAACGGCTCGGCGGCTATTCCGGTCTCGCCATGGTCGGCACGCCCAAGACCATCGCCGACGAAATGCAGGAATGGCTCGAGACCGAAGCCAGCGACGGCTTCACGATCATGTTCCCGTATCTGCCGGGCGGGCTCGACGATTTCGTCACCCGCGTCGTCCCTGAACTGCAGGGGCGCGGCCTGTTCCGCCGCGATTACGAGGGCACTACCTTGCGCGATCATCTCGGCCTGCCGCGGCCGAAGAACCGGTTCTTCGAGAATTGACCTGATCTGACGCGAATTGCGGGCGATTCCAACACGCCATAGACTGTGGCGAACGGCTGGTCGAGCAGCCGGGGGGAATCGTCATAGGCGAACGGAACATGGGCGAACAGAACCCGCACATTCAGGCGGTTGGGGCGTGCGATCCGATCGAGAGCGCAAGCCGCGATGAATTGCGCGCGCTGCAGCTCAAGCGATTCAAGGAGACATTGTCGCGCGCCGCGCGGGTGCCGCATTATCAGAAGAAATTCGCGGCGGCGGGCATTCAGTTGGGCGACATCAGAAGCCTCGACGATCTCGCAAAATTTCCTTTCACCACCAAGGACGACCTGCGGCAGAATTATCCGTTCGGCATGTTCGCGGTGCCGATGAATGAGATCGTGCGCATACATGCGTCGAGTGGCACCACCGGCAAGCCGACGGTGGTCGGCTATACGCGTGGCGACATCGAAATGTGGGCGCGGCTGATGGCGCGCTCGATGCGGGCCGCCGGCGGCAGACCCGGCGACAAGATGCACATCGCTTACGGCTACGGACTGTTCACCGGCGGCCTCGGATTTCATTATGGCGCCGAATATCTCGGCTGCGCGGTCATCCCGGTCAGCGGCGGCTTTACCGAGCGCCAGGTGCAGCTGATCTGCGATTTCGAGCCAGATATTATCGCCGTCACTCCGTCGTATCTGCTCGCCATCGCCGACGAGTTCGACCGGCAGGGCATCGATGCGCGCAAATCATCGCTGCGCATCGCCATGCTGGGCGCGGAGCCCTGGACCGAGACCATGCGCGCGGAGATCGAGCAGCGCTTGGGCCTCGATGCGGTGAATTCCTACGGGCTTTCCGAAGTGATCGGCCCCGGCGTCGCGCAAGAATATGCCGTGGTCAAGGACGGGCTGACGATCTGGGAGGATCATTTTTATCCCGAAATCATCGATCCGGAAACCGGCAAAGTGCTGCCGGACGGCGAGGAGGGCGAACTGGTCTTCACCTCGTTGACCAAGGAGGCGATGCCGGTGATCCGCTATCGCACGCGCGACCTCACGCGCCTTTTGCCCGGCGCCGGCCGCGGCATGCGCCGCATCGAGGGTATCAAGGGCCGCAGCGACGACATGCTGATCATCCGCGGCGTCAATGTCTTTCCGACCCAGATCGAAGCGGCGCTTGCCGGTGAGCGTCTGTTCGCGCCGCATTACATTCTCGAAGTGACGCGGCCCGGCCGGCTCGACGAACTCGAAGTGATTGTCGAAACGCGTGAGGCACTGCCGCCGGATGCGGCCATGGCGCTCGCCGAGCGCGGCGCGCATATGATCAAGGCCCAGGTCGGCGTGACCGCAACCGTACGCGCGGTGGCGCCCGGCGCGATCGAGCGCTCGCAGGGCAAGGCCAAACGCGTAATCGACAAAAGGCCGCGCAATTAGTTCAGGGAATAGAACAATGACAGTCGCAGAAGGCACTTTGCGCGGCGATGTTTTTGAGCAGGCCGGCCTGCCGCGCGAGGCGGTGGTGGATTGGAGCGGCAGCGAAGTCGCGGTGACTGGCGACTATCGGCGGGATGCCGAGGATTTTTCGCGGCAATGGCGCATCGGCACGGAAATGCTGATGCATCTGCCACCGAAAAACTCGCGCTCCGAAGCGCAAGCGGCCGCCGCTGCTGAAATCACCCGTCGCGATCGCGCGATGCGCCAAAAATTCCTTGGCGCCTATGTCGAAACCATCTATCGCCGGTTGACCGACAATCTCGCCAAATTTGTTCGTGTCGAGCATCTGGTCCGCGATGCGGCACTCGTCCTTCCGGGCCTGGTGCCAAACGACACGGTCCTGGCGCGTGAGAACACATTTCAGCAGCAGCACAAAGACGGTTTCGAAATCGACCAGGGCCTGTTGCTGTCTTCTGTTCTTGGCCATGCAGCCTGCGGCATGCATTTGTGCCACGCCATGCTGTTGCCGCGGCCGGAAGCGTTCGAACGGGCCAGGTATTTCGCCGGACGCGGCAAGCTCGAATTCGAAGGCGCGACGTTGGAACGTCACGGCAAGGCCGCCGTGGTCACGATGCGCCATCCGCGCTTCCTCAATTCCGAAGACGAGAGCACGGTGGACGGTCTTGAAACCGCGATTGATGTCGCCACGCTCGATCCCGCAGCCGACGTTGCCGTGTTGCGCGGCGATACGGTCGAGCACGCGAAATATCGCGGCCGTCGCCTGTTCTCGGCCGGCATCAACTTGACGCATCTCTATCACGGCAAGATTTCCTACGTTTGGTACATCAAGCGCGATATGGGGCTCGTCAATAAACTGTTTCGTGGCGTGGCGCGCGCGGATGCGAGCCCCGATGAGCTTGTCGGCGGTACGATCGAAAAACCGTGGGTCGGCGTGGTCGATGGTTTTGCCATCGGCGGCGGCTGTCAGCTTCTGCTAGTGCTCGACTATGTGCTGGCGGCGAGCGACGCCTATCTGACGCTGCCGGCGCGCAAGGAAGGCATTATTCCCGGTGCCGCTAATCTGCGGCTGTGGCGGTTTACCGGCGACCGGATTGCGCGGCAAGCCATCCTTTATGGCCGTCGTCTGGATTGCGACACGCCGGAGGGACGGCTGATCTGCGATGAGATCGCGCCGCCAGCCTCGATCGATTCAGCGCTGGAAACGGTGATCGACGGCTTCACCAGTTCCGGCGTGGTCAGCGCCGCCGGCAACCGTCGTGCGATCCGCGTCAGCGAAGAGCCGCTCGATACGTTCCGCCGCTACATGGCGGTCTATGCACGCGAGCAGGCGTATTGCCATTTCAGTACGGCGCTGATCGCCAATCTGGAGCGGCATTGGAATGCGCAGAACCGCACGCCTTAGAGCATATCCTTAGCGTGACGCGAAATTCATCGCATCAAAACGGCTTTTTTGCTCGTCGCTCAGCTTGGTTTCGAAATCGGTGAGCGTGACCTGCATCGCCAAGACCGCGCGCCACGCTGCATCGAGCCGCGCCTCGATGGTTTCGAGGCGTCGCAGCGCGGTCGCGGGCGCCGAAGTCGGGCAGTGGGCGTCAAGATCAATCGCCGCGGCGTTGAACGATTGCTTGACGCTGGCAAGGTCGTCGCGCTGCGCGTCCGTCGGCTGTACCGAACGATTGATCTGGGCGATCGACCAGTCGATCGCGGTCGACGAGCCGCCGCAAGGCTGCACCAGATTGCCCGCCTGATTCTGCTCTCGCACCGTAGCTTGATCTTGCGCCGCGTCGGGCGGCGGAGTTCCATCGAAACGGGACCGCTGATCCGCGGTCAACGATTGCGAAAAGTCCTCGAGCGGCTGGCGGACGATGTCGATCGCCATGGCCAAGGCCTGGATCTGCGACTGCATCATTTGCAGCCGCGCCACCGGCTGCGCTGGAATGCCCTTCGGACAGGCCCTGGCGAGGTAGCCCGACGCCATGCCGAGCGCGCCGCCGAGCTTCTGCAACAGCGGCATCTGATCGGCGGTCGGGGAGACTTCCGCGCTGATGCGTCCGACCATGGCGTTGGGGTCGAGCGGTTGCTGGCAGAGGCGCTGGTCCTGGCCGGCGGGGATTTTGGCAAAGGCGGTTGTAAAGATGTTTTGATAGCCGAACGGCCATTGCGATGCGTTCGGCCAGAACACATTCTGGAAAATCGCCGGAAGCGCAAGGCTCGGATAGACCAGCGCCGGCGAAACCGTACCTTGCGGTACTATTTCCGTGGTTTCGGCGCGAGACGGTTCGCTGGATCGCGCCACCTCGTTCGGACTGGCGCGCATATAGAGCTGGCGATGGTGGTGGTGCCAACCAAACGGTAAGCCGATATGGAACGGCCCTATGCGAATACCGAAGGCCGCGGCCGGCGATGCAGAAACGATAACCGCGGCGATTCCGCCGATTGCAACAAGCGCGCCGATCTTTCGCATGATCGAGCACCAATATTATGTTGTCCCGAACGGGCCCTCGGGTTTGACTTTGGGCGTTTCGGTTATCGGAAAGCAGTTCGCTCAAACGTATAATTTTAACGCACGCATGAATCAACGCAAAGATGGTGCTGTCGGTTCCATCTCATCTCTGGCAGCGGCAGGCTCGCCTTGCGGCTTGTTGCCGAGGCGCAACAGTGGCACCAGAACGAAGGCAAAGGCGGTAAAGCCCGCCGAAATTACAATAAGCGGCGGCAATGTGCGTTCAAAGACATTGGCATAGAGATATGAACCGACATTGTCGCCAACCGAATTCGACAGATTGATCACCGACATCAGCACCGCGAAGGAAAATCCTTCGGCGCGGGGCGGACAATAGTCGGCAGCCAGCGTCACGGTCGCCACTGTAGCCAGCATCGCCGAGAGGCCGGCGCAGAAATTGATGATCGCCGCGGATACTTCGCTGTAAAGCAGCAAATAAGCCAGCGTGGTCAGCGTGCCGCAGACGATGCTCAGATAGAGCAGCCTCTTCATGCTGAGATCTTCGAGAAAGCGCCGGTAAAGCAGCGCGCCGACCACCCAGCCGCCGGCCGCGATCGACGACAGGATGCCGATATAGGCTTGCGAGAATTTCAGCTCGTCCGTCATGTGATAGTAGAGCGGCGTGGCGAGCCCGGGGCTGAAATAATAGAGAAAGATGAAAGCGGCGACGATGAGCAGCTCCCGCCGTTTGAAGGCGGCTATCAGGCCGCGCAAGGTCGCTTTCATGCCCTCGACGTTGACCGGCATTCGTTTCTCGTCGATCAGAAACAGCGTGCCGAAAATGACCATGAACGGCGCCATGCCGACGATGAGCGCCGCCGTGTGCAAAGCCTGCGCCGGCGCCAGATGCTCCACCAGTTCGCCGCCGAGAATGGCCGCGGCCATGGCGGCGATGTTGAACCACAGCCATTGCTGATTGACGAAGGTGCCACTCTCGTGCAGCCGCTGGCCGTTCTCGACCAGCACCGCGCCGCACAACGTGCTCGATATCGCCATGGCGTAGGCGGTGAGCGACAGCGCGATCAGAAGATCGCCCGGCGCGGTAAGCCGCGTGACCCATAGATAGCCGCCGATGGCCAGCAGATTAGCGATGATCAGATAGCTTTTGCGCCGATAGCCGAACAGCGGCACGAAGTCGGAGACCAGGCCGTAAAGCGGTTTGATGATCCAGGGCAGGTTGAAAATGGTGATGAAGGCGGTGACCTGGAGCGGCGTCCAGCCTAGAGCCTGTTTGAGATAATAGTTGAGCGGCTGCGAAATCAGGCCGACGATCTGGCCCACGCCTTCGACGATATAGACCAGCGCAAAAAATATCAGGAGGCGGTGTATGGTTCGCTTGTCGTCGGGTGTCGCGGGCGCTGGCGACGAAAGCGAAGGCTCGTTCATCGGATCGATCGTTGTTCCTGCCGGACGCGCGATCGCTATAAGCGACTCGCCGCCGCGCTCGAAGCTTCGCCGATATTCAGTTCCGCGACAATTGTCTCAACGATTTCGCGCGGATGGGGAGCGATCGAGACTGTGATCGGCCGCTCGTCGGCAGTCGGCTCCTCGAGGGCGGCGAACTGGCTGTCGAGCAGTTGCGCCGGCATGAAATGATCGGCGCGCGCGGCGATGCGGCGGGCGATGAGATCCTGATCGCCCTTGAGATAGATCAGCCGGACGTCTTGGCGCTTGCCGATGAGAACGTCGCGATAGGCCCGCTTGAGTGCAGAGCAGGCGACGATGCCGCGGTTACCCGAGCGCCGCGTGGCGTCGATCCAATCGGCGATGGCATGCAGCCAGGGCCAGCGATCCTCATCGGTGAGCGGCTCGCCATGGTGCATCTTCTCGATGTTTCTTTTGGGGTGAAACCAGTCGCCGTCTTCGTAAAGCCAATGCAGACGGTGCGCGAGCATCGCGGCGATCGTGCTCTTGCCGGAACCGGAAACGCCCATCACGACCAGGACTGAAGCGCTGTGCGCCGCTGGATCGGCCTTCATGCTGTGGTCTCCGGCGCGGCAGCGCGGTCGATCAGCCACACCAGCTCGCCATTGGAATAGGCGCGATTGGCCGGCAGGTCCTCGCCGCCGAGGACACGAGCTAAAATGGGGCGCTTTTCGGCGCCGTCGACGAGAAACAGCATTTCCCGCGTCGAGGCGTGTGCGGGAAAGGTCAAGGTGACGCGAGGCACATAGGGCTCCATGCCGGCTTTGGCGATGCCGACAACCCAGCGGGTCTTTTCGGCGAGAGCAGGGGAGTTAGGAAATAGCGAGGCCGTGTGGCCGTCACCGCCCAATCCCATCAGGACGAGATCAAATAACGGACGCGCCGGATCAAGCCGGTCGGCGCCATAGAACTTTTTAAGCTCGTTCTCGTAGAGCTGCGCCGCCGTCTCGGGATCGGCGGCATTGGTCGCGATCGGATGGATATTCTGTGACGGCGCCACAGCTTCAAGGAACGCGGCACGCGCCGCGCCCATATTGCTGCGGGGATCGCTCTCCGGAACAAAGCGGTCGTCGCCCATGAACCAATGCACGCGGTCCCAAGGGACTTGGCTCCGCCACGGTTCGGTGGCCAGCAGGCGATAAAGGTCCTGAGGGCTCGATCCGCCGGTCAGGCACACGGCACTCCGTCCGCCGGTAGCGACACGCGCGATGAGCCGGCGTGCCGCCGCCGTCGCCAAGGCCGCGGCATCCGCAACTGCGATCACGTTGGCAGGTCTGTTGGCAGGTGCGTTGGTATCTGTCTTGAGCGCCATGTTGAAACTCGCGTCATCGCAACTCACATAATCGGACGCCAGCGCCGGCCGTCTCTGGCGAGAAGCTGATCAGCCTCGGAGGGGCCTTCGCTGCCAGCGCGGTAAGTCGCAAGCCCGTCCGCTCCCGCATCGCGCCAAGCGTCCAGGAACGGTTGCACGATGCGCCATCCCGCCTCGATGCCGTCGGCCCGCGGATAAAGGATGGCGTCGCCGATCATGCAGTCGTAGATCAGCGTTTCGTAGCCGGTGGACGGCGACGCCTCGAAATAGTCGCCATATTTGAAAGTCATCTCGACGCCGCCGATTGCGATCGAGGGGCCGGGAATCTTGGCGTTGAATTCAAGCCCAATGCACTCGTCCGGCTGGATACGGATCACCAGAAAATTCTCCGCCAAACGGTCGATCGGCGTTTCGCGGAACATTGCCACAGGCGCCTGACGAAATTTGATCGCCACTTCGGTCTGCTTGGCACGCAACGCCTTGCCGGTGCGCAGGTAGAACGGCACGCCGGCCCAGCGCCAATTGTCGATCATGAGCTTGAGAGCTACGTAGGTTTCCGTAATGCTGTCGGGCTTCACGTCTTTGGTCTTGCGATAGGCATCGACGGCGCGGTTGTCGATATAGCCGTCGCCGTATTGCGCGCGCACCGAATTGCGCAGTGCGTCGCCGTTCATCTGATACTGCACCGCATCGAGCACCTGCGCCTTTTCGGCGCGCACCGAGTCGGCGGCAAAGCGCGACGGCGGCTCCATGGCGATGAGCGACAGCAGCTGGATCAGATGATTGGGCACCATGTCGCGCAAAGCGCCGGTCGCGTCGTAGTAGTTGCCGCGCCGGCCGACGGTGAGCGATTCCGCGACCGTGATCTGTACGTGCTCGATATGGTGGCGATTCCAGATCGGCTCGAACAGGCCGTTGGCGAAACGCAGCACCATGATGTTCTGTACGGTTTCCTTGCCGAGATAATGGTCGATGCGGAAAATCTGATCTTCCTTGAGCACGCTGAGCAGTTTTTGATTGAGATCGCGCGCCGAGGCGAGGTCGGTGCCGAACGGCTTTTCGATCACGACCCGCCGCCATGCGCCGTTCTCTTCGCGCGCGAGGCCAGACTGCCCAAGATGACAGCCGATCGGCGTGAAGGCAGCCGGCGGCGTCGCCAGATAGAACAATCTATTGCCCTCGGTGGCGCGCTTGCTTTCGATGCCGGAAAGTTCGTGGGCGATTTTCTTATAGGTCGCTGCATCGTCCGGCTCGCCTTGCACATAGACGACACAGTCCAACAGCTTTTTGACGACTCGTTCGTCGATGTCACGGGTGGCGAATTTCGGCAGGCTTTTGGCCAGATCGTCGCGGAAGGCTTCGCTGGTGGATTCGCTCCGCGCCACGCCGATCAAGGCGAAGGCCTCAGGCAGCAATCCGGACACGGCGAGATTATAGAGCGCCGGCAGCAAGAGCCTGTGAGTGAGGTCGCCTGACGCACCGAAAATAATGAGGGTGCACGGATCGGCCGGCCGCGCCGACGTGGTCGCGGTCTTTCCGGTCATGGCGTTTTGGCCTTATGCGCCGATCCAGGTTCAACATGGTCGCCGAAGCCGCTGCGCATTGCCGACAGAATCTTCTCGGCAAAGGTGTGGTCCCGGCGCGAGCGAAAGCGGGTGTAGAGCGCAGCGGAGAGAACGTCGGCCGGCACGGCTTCTTCGATCGCCGCCATCACGGTCCAGCGGCCTTCGCCGGAATCCTCGACCACGCCTTTAAAGGCGTCGAGCTTCGGGTCCTTGGTCAGCGCGCTCGCCGTCAGATCGAGCAGCCAGGAGCTGATGACGCTGCCGCGCCGCCACACCTCAGCAATGTCGGTGAGATCGAGATCGAAGCGATAATCCTCAGGCAACGCGTCGCTTGAGGAGTTCTTCAAGATGTCGAAACCCTCGGCAAAAGCCTGCATCAGGCCGTATTCGATGCCGTTATGGATCATCTTGACGAAATGCCCGGCGCCGTTCGGCCCGGCATGGATATAGCCGTACTCGGCGCGCGGATCGCGGCCGTCGCGGCCCGGCGTGCGCTCCGCATTGCCGAGCCCGGGGGCTAGTGCCTTGAAGATCGGATTAAGACGGTCGACGACGGCTTTATCGCCGCCGATCATCAGGCAATAGCCGCGCTCGAGCCCCCACACGCCGCCGCTCGTGCCGACGTCGACGTGGTGGATGTTGCGCTGTTTCAGCATCTTGGCGCGGCGGATGTCGTCCTTCCAAAACGTGTTGCCGCCGTCGAGCACGATGTCGCCTGGATCGAGCAGCTTGCCGAGCTGCCCGATCGTGTCCTCCGTGATCTGACCCGCGGGCAGCATGACCCAGACCGGGCGCGGCGGCCGCAATTGCGCAATGAGCTTGTCGAGGCCTTCGGCGCTCTTCGCGCCGTCGCGGCTGACGGCGTCGATCGCCTTCGGATCGTGGTCATAGACGACCACCTCGTGACCGTTCTCCATCAGGCGGCGCGAAATATTGCCGCCCATGCGACCAAGACCAATTACGCCGATCTGCATGGGCAACGCTCCGTCAGGATACCGCGCGCTCGAACGCGGCGGCGAGTTCGGAAAGGCCTGCTTGCAAATCGCCGCAGAGATGAATGCGCAAAGCGCGCCGGCCGCGCTCGACCAAAACGCCGAAATCGCCGCGCGCCTGCGCCGCCTTGACCACACCGAAACTGGCGCGAAGGCCGGGAATGGGCAGATCCTGCGCGTCATCAGACGTGATCTGCAGGAACACACCGCTATCCGGGCCGCCTTTATAAGCTTGACCGGTCGAATGCAGAAAGCGCGGTCCGAATTCGAGACAGGTCGCGACATGGCGGCGGTCGCGCATGGCCATGCGCAGTTTCTGCAAACTGTCTGCGTTGCTTCGGTCCCGTGCGAGATAGGCGAGCAGGGCAACATAGTCGCCACGCCCGATGCGACTGAAATGCGCCGTGAGCCAGCTTGCGACGCTGCCGTCGGCGCCGGCCTGACGCAGCGCCGCCGCATTCCTCTCATCGGTATAAAGCTTGAGTGATTTTTCCGCACAGACTGGCGTCTCCGCGGGCAGGGCGCCGGCCTTCTCGAAGGCCGAGGTCAATTCGCGTGTTTTCACCTTGCTGGCTTCGACGTCCGGCTGATCGAACGGGTTGATGCCGATCACCGCGCCGGCGATCGCGGTTGCAATCTCGAAGCGGAAGAATTCCTGACCGATATTTTCCGTCGATTGCTGCACGATGCGAATGACGGGATGGCCAGCTTTCTCGAGCGCAGCGAGTTTACCCTCGTGCGCGGCATCGGCACTATCGGCGGCGAGTTTCAGATCGATAAAGACGCGATCGCTGCCATAGACCTCCGGCGCACCAAGGGGCTCGCCGTCGATCGGAATGAGGCCTTTGCCGTTCTTGCCGGTCGATTCCGCGATCAGTTGCTCGGCCCAGGCGCCAAAGCTGGCGAGGCTTGGCGACGCCGCGATCGTCACTTTGTCGCGGCCCGCCGCGGCTGCGGCGCCAAGCGCGATGCCAAGCACAGCGCCTGGGTTTTCGGCCGGAGGAACATCCGCGCTGCAGCTGTACATCATCATGCGGGCGCGTCGCATGAGTTCGGCAATGTCGATCCCGGCCACGGCCGCCGGCACGAGGCCGAACGGCGACAACACGGAATAGCGGCCGCCGATGCTCGGCACGCCGTGGAACATATGGCGGAAGTTTTGCTCTTTCGCACGTTTCTCGAGCGACGATCCAGGATCGGTGATGGCGACGAAATGTTGTCCCGCCTGCGCCGCACCCACCTTGTCGCCGACGCGCTTGAAGAAATAATCGGTGAGAACGTTCGGTTCGGTGGTGCTGCCCGATTTGCTCGACACGATGAACAGCGTCTTGTTGAGATCGATCTGGTCCTCGATTGATTTGATCTGCGCCGGCACCGTCGAGTCGAGCACGCGCAAGCGCGGCCAACCGCTGCGGTGGCCGAATGTCGATGCCAGAACTTCGGGGCCAAGACTTGACCCGCCCATGCCGAGCAGGACGGCATCGGCGAAGCCGTCGCGCCTCATTTGCTCAGCGAGTGCCGTATAGCTCGCGATCTGCGCGTCATCGGTACTGTCGAGCCAGCCGAGCCAACGATCTTCGTCGGTGCCGGTCCACAGCGACTTGTCGCGCTGCCAGAGCTTGCGGATATTGCCGTGGACGCGCCAGTCTTCGGCGACGGCGTCGGTTTTTTTCTTTAGCGCATCGCCCAGCGCCAGCTCTTGCTTGTCCATTGCCTTGCCGAGGACATCGATGCGTTTCTTGGCGACGGCGGCAAGAAGCTTGTCGGCGGCATCGGCGAAGAGCCGCACACCGTCATCGAGAAGCTTGTCGGTCACGCTGTCGAGCGAAATGCCGGCGCGTCCAAGCTCGCTCAGCAGGCGTTGCGCCTGCGCTGGATCCTGCACCAGGCTGTCGCGCAACGTGCCGTGATCGCGAAAGGCGTCGATAGTCGCAAGCGGCATCGTATTGACGGTGTCGGGCCCGATCAGCTCTTCGACATAGAGCACGTCGCTATAGGCTTTGTTCTTGGTGCCGGTCGAAGCCCAAAGCAGCCGCTGCGGCTTGGCGCCGTGAGTCTTCAGCGCGTCCCAGCGCGCGCCGGCGAACAGCCGCAGATAGCGCTGATAGGCGAGCTTGGCATTGGCGATGGCGATCTTGCCCTTGAGCGCCGCAAGACGCTTCTTTTCGTCCGGGTCGTTGGCCTCCGCGATCTTTTCGTCGAGCAATTTATCGACCGCGGTATCGATGCGGCTGACGAAGAAGCTTGCAACGCTGGCGATGCGCGAGACATCGCCGCCTTTGACCGCCAGCGCTTCGAGGCCAGACAAATAAGCTTCGACGACCTGCTCATAGGCCTGTTGCGCGAACAGGAGCGTGATGTTGACGTTGATACCGCTGGCAATCAGGTCGTGGATGGCGGGCACCCCTTCGGGCGTTGCCGGCACTTTGATCATGAGGTTGTTGCGGTCGATCGACTGCCACAGCCGCTTGGCCTCCGCGATCGTGCCCGCGGTGTCCTTGGCGAGATAGGGCGAGACTTCGATGCTGACAAAGCCGTCGGCGCCTTTCGTTGCATCAAAGACCGGACGCAGCACATCGGTCGCGTCCTGAATGTCCTCGACCGCGATCTGTTCGAAAATTTCACCGGCCGGGCGGTCATGCTTCTTCAGGATTTGCGCAACAGCTTCGTCGTATTCATCGCCATGACCGATGGCTTGCTCGAAGATCGAGGGGTTCGAGGTCACGCCGCGCAGGCCATCCTCGTCGACGAGTTTCTTCAAGCCACCCTTGGCGATGAAGCCGCGCGACAGAAAATCAAGCCACACGGCTTGGCCATGGTCCGGCAGCGATTTCAAACTGGTCATCGTCCGCTCGTCCTTGCAATCCGGCGCGTGACATCCGGTCTTTGGCGGGTTTGCAATACCCTATCGGGAATGAAAGCGAATCTTTTCGTTAAACTGAGAAACATTGTGAGCGCGGTGCGCGTGGCGGCGCGGATGCAAACACCCTCTATACAGGAAAACGACACGGCGCGCCGCCGGTTCCAGGCAAGACGTGAGAGAAATAGCCGCGACGGCAGGCGGCGCCGCGGCGCAAACTAGGCGTTTATGCGATAGGCGCGCATGAAAGTGCGCACGGCCATGCCGACGACATGGCTGATCGCGTCCGCTTGCGGCGCACCGCCGAAGTTGAACAGCACCGGCATGAATAGCGTCGACTTGGATGAATCCAGGAACTGCGCCGCGGCAACCGTACAATCGTCGACCGCCAGCACGCCCGCCTCGTTCTGCGCCTTGAGATAGGCGGCCAGTTTGGCAATGCCGACCGCCGGGCCAGTCTCGTAAAACACCCGCCCGATCTCGGGCATGCGGTCGGCGATGGCGGCGACGGTGCGGAGCGCAGACGCCTTCTCGGCGGTGCAGAGAAAGCCGAGATAGGCGCTGCCGAGCCGGGTCAGTACCGCCTCGACGTCGTGATTGCCGTGGTCGAAGTCGAAAGCGCCTTCGGCGTGAACGAGGCACTCCTCATGGACGATGGCCTCGAACAACTGCTCCTTGTTCTCGAAATAGACGTAGAGCGTGCCCTTGGAGACGCCGGCGGCGCGGGCAATGTCGCTCATGCTGGCGGCGTCAAAACCCCTGGCGAGGAAGATCTCCCGCGCACCCTGAACGATCTGACGGCGCTTGGCGCTATCATCCGCTGCATTGGGCGCCGCCTTGAGCTGGGCCTGCGCGTTCATTGTCGTTGTCTCCCTGACACCGCGAGGCAGATTATCAAGCCTCACCAATGCCTTATCAGATAACCTTTAATTATTATTGACCGAACGGTTCGGTCATATTGACTTGCCGAACCGCGCTTTATATAAAATGACCGAACGGTTCGGTCAATGACCGCTTAGTCGAAGACAATCTGAGCAAGCCTGAATGCGGAGTGCGCCATGTTTCGGGACCAAGATTCGTATCGCAGCCGGAAATCATATCACGGCGAGAGCGCAGAGGCCGAAACCCATCTCCCGGCGGTCGTGGAGGGCCAAAGCCAGATCATCGACGTTCCGCCGTTGAGCGCCCACGGCGATGATGACGATGTCGAGCCGGCGCCGCGCCGGGTGTCGCTGCGGCCGGTCTTTGATCGCCGTACGCTGATCGCGGCGGCCGCGGCCATTGCCATCATGATCGCCGGCGGGGTGGGCGCGCATTGGTGGATGTCCGGCCGTTACATGATTTCGACCGACGACGCCTATGTCGGCGCCCACAACACGACCCTTGCTTCGAAAATCTCCGGCTATGTTGCAAGCATTCCGGTCAACGACAATGCGACGGTGCATGCGGGCGACGTGATCGCCACCATCGACAATGGCGATTATCAGCTCGCGGTGGATGCGGCGCGGGAAAAGGCTGCGACCCAACAGGCCACTGTCGATCGCATCGGCCGCCAGGTCGTGGCGCAGCAGGCCAATGTCGACCAGACCAAAGCGCAGATGCTTTCGGCGCAGGCCGAAGCCAAAAAGACGCAGCTTGAGTTCGACCGGCAGCAGGCTCTGGCGGCGCAGAAATTCGCTAGCCAGCAGACGCTCGAACAGGCGGTTGCGAGCCGTGATCAGGCTGCCGCCGCGATCCAGAGCGCGCAGGCGATGATCGAGGCGGCAGAGGCCAATCTCGACGTGCTCAAGGCGCAGCAACAAGAAGCCTCGCGCACGTTTGATGAATTGCAGACCGCGCTGGCGAAGGCCGAACGCGATCTGTCGTTCACCATCATCCGCGCTCCGGTCGACGGCGTGTTCAGCAATCGCGCGGTCCAGACCGGCGACTACGTGCAAACCGGACAGCGCGTCGCGAGCCTCGTGCCGCTCAACGACGTCTATGTCGACGCCAATTTCAAGGAAACCCAACTCGCCCGGATCCATCCCGGCCAGCCGGTTTCGATCAGCGTCGATGCGCTGCCGGATCACGACATCACCGGGCGGGTGGCGTCGCTGTCGCCGGCTTCCGGCTCCGTGTTTTCGCTGCTGCCGCCGGACAATGCCACCGGCAATTTCACCAAGATCGTGCAGCGGCTGCCGGTGCGGATCGAAGTGCCAGCTGGCGTTACGGCGCAGCGCATGTTGCGGCCGGGCATGTCGGTCGTGGTCAGTGTCAACACCAAGCCAAATGCAATCAAGCAGGATGCGGCGCGTGATGCCGGCCTGACCTCGACAGCCAATGCCGCCGAGGCCGTTCCGAACTTGCAGTCCGATGCTCAATAGATCGCGGAGGAGATGCCGTGACCTCGATCTCCGCAACGCTTCCTTCTCGTAGAGTTCCCCGGCCAAGGTCCCAGGCCGAGCAACAGCCGCGCGCGGCGCTTGACCCGATCCCGCCGCGCCGGCTGTTCGCCTTTCTCGCCATG
>Ga0210395_10000381_pt1 | contig 34900 bp, 37 predicted proteins | sample IncBWH4OmetaG_FD_150861 | JGI IMG/M metagenome (GOLD analysis project Ga0210395, IMG submission 150861) | Forest soil microbial communities from Barre Woods Harvard Forest LTER site, Petersham, Massachusetts, United States - Inc-BW-H-4-O ... | reverse complement strand
TCGAAGGCACGTTTACGCACTTCGCTTCCGCGGAGGATTTCAGCGCTCGCCAGACCGACGAGCAAGAGGAAACTTTTCGAAAATGCCTCGATCGGATGCGCGCGCTCGGGATTTCTCCGGGAATCGCGCACATGGCGAATAGCGGTGCGATTTGCGCGCGGCCGAGCACTTGGGCCGATCTCGTGCGTCCCGGTGCGATTATTTACGGCTACTATCAATCGTTCGATCCGCCACAGAAGGGGCAGGAGATCAGGGATCGTTTGCCGGTGGAGCCCAGCCTCTCGTTGCGCGCTCGCATTATCACGCTGCGCGACCTGCCGGCGGGGCAGCCGGTGGGTTACGGGGCGCGCTTTGTGACGGAGCGGCCATCGCGCATCGCCGTGATCAACGCGGGCTACGCGGATGGGATTCTGCGTCAGCGAACCAATCGAGGTTGCGCGCTATTGCGCGGCCGGCGCGTCCCGCTGGTGGGCGCAATATCCATGGATCTCACAACGCTCGACGTGACCAGCGTTCCGAATGCCGCTCTGGGCGACATCGTGACCATCTATGGCCGCGACGGCAATGCAGAAATCAAGGTGTCGGAGGTGGCCGCCGAAATCGGCACAGTGACCTCAGATCTTCTCTGCGCGCTGGGCCGGCGCGTTCCGCGCTACTACGTCTAGCCGCAGGGTCGCGTAACACAAACCCCCTGGCGTTGACTCTCGCTTTGTCCCGGGTGCTATACTGGCCTTTATTAGTGAGCTTTTCTTTACATACCCGGCTCCGATTCATATCCGGCTCCGACGGAAGACTTTCTTACAGCCGGCGAAAGCAGTACCTGGGTCCACGCTGACTCATATTTTTATACGTTATATAGGGTGCAACCATGGCAAAGCCTTCGAACCTGCCCGGTCGAAATCCGTCCGGCGCGCAGTTGGATCAATCGCTCGCACGGCCTTCAATCGCCCGATCGCCGCAAGAAAGACCCGCCTCATTCTGGGACATGCTGGCCCTCAAGATTGTGTTTACCGCGGTCTGCGTGTTGGTGGGTTATCATTTCCGCCCCTTCAGCATTACGAAAGAGGCGGGAGCCGCTGCCGGCTTGTTTTTCGCGTTCGCCGTCATTTTCTTCGAGACGCGCTTGCAAAGGATCAGCCTTCGACGCTTGATTGGGGCCTCGGCCGGATCGATCCTAGGAATTCTGGGCGCCTATCTGATTTCGCTGATCTTCACTCACACCACGATGCCGGAAAGCACTCGATCGTTCTTCAGCCTCGCTGTTTTTCTGGTGATGACCTACATCGGAATGGTGCTGGGTGCAAATAAGGGTGACATGCTCAATCTGCAGGCGTTTGGCGGCGTCTTCGGCAGCGAGCGGAATACGAAGCATTCGTTCAAAGTGCTGGACACGAGCGTCATTATTGATGGGCGCGTCGGAGACATCGCCGAAGCGCTGTTTCTCGATGGCACGGTGGTCATTCCACATTTCGTTCTGCGCGAGCTGCAGCTCGTGGCCGATTCGGCTGACCCGCTGAAGCGTCAACGGGGACGTCGCGGCCTCGAGGTGCTGCAGCGCATTCAGAAAATGCCGCATCTCGACGTCCAAATCGCCGAGGACGATTTCCAGCACATTCCTGATGTCGACATGAAGCTGATCGAGCTCGCCAAGCGCTATGACGCAAAAGTGGTCACCAACGATTTCAACCTGAACAAAGTGGCCACGCTGCAGGGAATCGAAATCATGAACGTGAACTTGCTCGCAAATGCGCTGAAGCCCGTGGTGTTGCCTGGTGAGACCATGCGCGTCTTCATCCTGCGTGAAGGGAAGGAATACAATCAGGGCGTCGCCTACCTCGATGACGGCACGATGGTGGTCGTTGACGGAGCACGCAAGATGATCAACAAGACGGTGGATATCAGCGTCACGTCCGTTCACCAGACCACGGCCGGCAAGATGATCTTCGGACGCTATGACGAGCGCGGCGAGCAAACTCCGCGTCCCGTGTCCGTCCCTCCGGCGGAAGCGCAAGGAGGAAGTCGCTCCGCCGAAGGCGCCACTCCTGGCGGCGACCGTCCGCCACGGCCGCTGTATCCCGAGTCCGGACGCTCCTAACCGGCTCATGCGGACCCTTTGGCTCGCCCCGAGTGCCTCGATTGCGTTAGACTTCTAGCCTTCCCATGACACGAATTGCAGCCATCGTTCCGGCCGCTGGTCTCGGCACCCGCATGGGCGCCGACCAGCCGAAGCAGTTTCTCGAACTCGATGGCCTGCCGCTGATTATTTTTACGCTGCGCCGTCTGTCTACCTGTCCGGCTATCACCGACTTTCTCATTGCGACGCGGGCGGATGATGTCGTCTCGCTGCAGGATAAGGTTGCGAAAGCGGCGCTGGGTCGTCCCGCGCGCGTGGTGCACGGTGGCGATACGCGCCAGCAATCGGTTGCGAATGCGCTCGCGCAAGTGGATCCCTCGACCGAAATTGTTCTGGTCCACGATGCCGTGCGCCCGTTCGTGACGCGCGAGCAGATCGAGCGGCTGATTGCGGAGGCCCGCTCCCGCGGCGCCGCCATCCTCGGCATTCCGGCGATTGATACGGTAAAGGAAGTGAAACGCGCGAGTCTTCCCGAAGATGTCGCGCTGATTTCGGCCACGATTCCGCGTGAGCGCATCGTCCTGGCGCAGACGCCCCAGGCGTTTTCCTACGAGCTTTTACGCGACGCCTTCGGCAAGGCCCAGGAGGACGGCGCCACCGCCTCGGACGAGGCCGCGCTCGTCGAGCGCTTCGGCCACGACGTGTTTGTCGTGCTTGGCTCCGAGCGCAATATCAAAATCACGCGCCCCTCGGACATGGATCTCGCGCGCTTCTATCTCGAGCAGGAACGCAAGGCGGTGAAGGTGTGACAGGTCGGGAGATTCGGCGCCAATGAACTTTGCGGGAATCGGGTACGATTTACACCGGCTGGTCGAAGGGCGCAAGCTCATGATCGGCGGCGTCGAAGTCCCATTTGAGAAAGGCTCTCAAGGCCACTCGGACGGCGACGTGCTCGCGCACGCATTGTGCGACGCGCTACTAGGTGCGGCGTGTCTGGGCGACATCGGCACCCACTTTCCGGACACGGACCCGAAATGGAAGGACGCGTCGAGCCTAATTTTTCTCGAACACGCCGCGAAGATGCTTCACGACCGCAGGCTTCGTATCGTTCACGTGGATGCGATTGTGATCTGCGAACGTCCCAAACTCGGACCGCATTTTCCGGCCATGCGTGCGGCGCTGGCAAAAGCGCTCGGCCTGACGACGGATAAAATCAACCTGAAGGCCAAGACGAATGAAGGCGTTGACGCCGTTGGCCGCGGTGAGGCGATTGCCGCTCACGTCATTGCCACCGTCCGCCAGCACTAGCCGCGCGCCGTCGCTCGTAACTGCGCTAGAATTCCCGGTCATGACCCGAGAGACTTCAGTCGAATCGACGGTCGCGTTTGCGAATTCCTTCGCGGGCGCCGACATAACCGCGATTTTGCGCGAGAGTGGCTGGCTCGATGCCGCGCACGAACCGGGCGCTGGCGGAGAATCCGTGCTAGAGGTATGGCTGGTTCGCGCCGCCGAACTTCTCGGACCGCATGCGGCCGATCGCGCGGCGCTGGCGAGTCTACTCGCGCTGATCTTCGGCTACGACGCGTCCGCGATTTTGCGGGATGCAGAAAATCAGGCTGTCCTCGCGCGCGCAGGGGCACGCGACGTGATCCGCGAGCTAGCGAATCGAATCCTTGCGGGCGGTGACGTGGATTCCAATCGCTTGAAGGAAATTGTGGAGGGAATCAAAGAAGCAGTGCCGTACCGCAGCCGCGCTATTTTTCACCCGATTCGCGTCGCACTTGCAGGCCATGCGGGCGATGGGGAACTCGACCGCGTGATTTTGCTTCTCGATGCCGCCGCGAAACTACCCTTCGCCGTGGCTGTGAAGGGCACGCGACACCGCATGCTCGAGTTTTGCGCTGCGTTGGATTGATGGAGCGAAAGCTGAACTCATGAATTGGATGACGGGATTTCACGCAGTGGAAGAAGCGCTCGCTGCTGGACGGCCGCTCGATCGTATCCTGATCGCGAAGGGGCGGCACGGCGAGCGCGTGGAGGCCGTCGTACGTCTCGCGAGATCCCATGCCGTCCCGGTGCGTTTCGAAGAGCGCCGGCAGCTGGATCGCGCAACCGGAACACGCGAGCATCAGGGCATTGCCGCGCTCGGCGCCGCGAAGCCCGCAGTCGAGTTGAAGGATCTGCTCGGCGCGAAGGGAGGGCAAGGTTTGCTGGTATTGCTCGACGGCATCGAGGACCCGCACAACCTTGGCGCGATCGTGCGCACCTCGCTCGCGGCGGATGCGCAGGGAGTCGTAATTCCGGAACGGCGCGCTGCCGGCTTGACCGAGACGGTCGAACGAGCCTCGGCGGGTGCGCTCGCGCACTTGCCCGTCGCCCGCGTGAAGAATCTGGTTCGGGCGATGGAGGAGATCAAGGAAGCGGGCTACTGGCTCGTGGGCCTCGACGAGCGCGCGGAAAAAACACACACTGAAGTGGACCTGAAGGCTTCCGTCGGAATCGTGCTGGGCAGCGAGGGCGAAGGATTGCACGAGCTGACGCGCAAGCGCTGCGACTTTCTGGTCTCGATACCGACTACAGGCCCCGTGCGCTCGCTCAACGTGTCGGTCGCAGCGGGCGTGATGTTGTTCGAGGCCGTGCGACAGCGGGCAAAGTCAGAGAGCAGAAAGTAGAAATGGGAATCTCGTAAATGGAAACCTAGATTCGGGAACCGAGGATCATTTGCCAGTTTCTATTTTCCTTCTGTCCTAGCTGGCGTACTTCAAAGGCGAAAAGACATCCACTCCGGGGAGCTTCGAGCGCCCGTTCAGGAAACTCAACTCGACGGCGAACACGGCGCCGACAACGTCTCCACCCAACTGGCGAACCAGGGTGATGGCCGCCGCGGCAGTGCCGCCCGTCGCCAGCAGGTCGTCGCAAATCAGGACGCGCTGCCCTAGCTGCACGGCGTCCTGGTGGATTTCTAGCTGATCGATGCCGTATTCAAGCTGGTAGGTCACCGAAGCGGTTTTCCAAGGAAGTTTTTTCGGCTTGCGCACCGGCACGAAGCCCGCGCCCAGGCGGTACGCGAGCGCCGGCCCGAAGATGAACCCTCGCGCTTCAATGCTCGCAACCATGTCCACGTGGCTACCTTTGTAGTGATCGCACAGTTTGTCCACCAGATCGTGAAATCCCTTCCCGTCCTTCAGCAGAGTTGTCAGGTCGTAAAACAAGATGCCCGGCTTTGGATAGTCCGGAATTTCGCGGATGAGCTTTTTCAGGTCGTCCATCGTATCCTCTGCCCAGTTTCAGGCGTCGTACTCAATCGAAAAATGACCCGCAAATGCCTGCTCGATCGCTGCGTCTTGCTCGGCCAGGCCGGTAACGGAGGCTCCGCTCGGACCCTGTTCGAGCATCCGTCGCAGCGACGCCAGGGACGCGGCCGGCCCGATCGCGTAGACCTCGACGCGTCCGTCGCCCAGGTTCCTCACGTATCCGGCTGCTTTCAGGTGCTTCGCACTACGTTCGACGAAGTAGCGGTATCCTACTCCCTGCACGATTCCGCTGACGTAATAGCGCTTCGCGATCTGTTCTTCGTGCACGACGGATTCAGCCCAGGAACTGCAAACGCGCGATTTTAACAGAGCCGCGGCTGCTGCGATCCTGTCTTTTTGAAACCGGTTTCGAAGCAAGTGTGATATTTTTCCCGAGCACTCAGTTACGGTCGCGCAGAACGCGAAACCCCTGCCGCGCATCTAATTCGACGATGTACCGATCGCTCTCCATCATCGGCTTGTTTGCGATTCTCTTCTGCGGAACTGCGCTCACAGCGTGCGGCCAGGACAATCAGGGCCCAATGGCGCCTCCCCCAAAATTCGAAGTGAAACGAATCCCCTCGGTGCCGCATCCCGGCCCTCCCCCGATCCCGGAACAAGAAATCATCCGCAGGTTCGCGGCGAATGAGGATACGGCCAAGAAGGTGTATGAGTCGTACGATTTCGAGCAGACAATTCGCATCGAGGAGCTAACCAATCCAGGCGGAAAATTCACGGTGACGGGCGAGGAGTATACGCGGCCCGATGGCCAGCGATTCTGGCGCGTCGTAAAGCCTGCGGAATCGACGCTTAAGGTGACGCATTACTCGTTTGAGGATGTCCGCACGATCACGACGCTACCCACTTTTTTTCTCACGTCCGACCAGATCGCGAACTACAATTTTCTCTACGCGGGGCAACAGAAGCTCGACGAGCTCAACACCTACGTTTTTCAAGTAAAGCCAAAACAGCTGAGCCGGACGCAGCGCCTGTTTCAAGGCGTCGTGTTCGTGGACGATCACGATCTCGCGATTGTGGAGACCTACGGCAAGTTTGTGACGGAGGTGATCGAAGAAGGCGCGAAATTGCCTTTCAGCTTGTTCGAAACCTACCGCGAGAACTTTCAGGACAAATATTGGCTGCCTACGTATACGACTTCGGACGATTACATAGGCAGTTCCGCCGACGATCAGTTCCCGTTGCGACTGGTCATTCGCTCGAGTGATTTCAAACCGAACGCATCGGTGGCTCCGGTGTCGGCTGCGCCATCAAACGGCCCAACGAAGAACTAGTCTGCATGCCGTAAGTGCCGCGGCAGGTCGCGAATCGAGCGCAAGAGCAGATCAGGCTCCGCGGCACGAAGTCGTTCGGCGGTAGGGAACGGACTGAGTACTCCGATGGCTCGCACTCCCGCTCGGCGTGCCATTTCGATGTCTTCCGGCGCATCGCCCACGTACACGCATTCTTCTGGCCTCGCGCGCAGAAGCTTCAATGCGATTTGAAGCGGCGCGGGATGCGGTTTCTTGCGCGAAGAATCTTCGCTGAAAACCTGTGCGGAGAATGCCAGCCGCAGGCCGAATTCACGCAGCTGCTGCCGGACGCGGCGGCGACTTCCAGCGGTCACGAGTCCCAGCGCGAAGTGCCGCTCGAGCCTTCGTATGGCGACCTGCGCGCCGGAAAGTAAGGAAGGACGCTCGGAGCGGTAAGCCATGCGCCACATTCGATCCGCGCGTTCCCAGTCGTGTGGTGGAATTTTCGCGGCGCGGTAGACCTGATGCCAATCGGGGGAATAGTGTCGATCGATTTCGCCTACTCCCCATTCGACGCCCATGCCTCGAAACATCGTGAGGTAGGCCCGCTGGTCAGCCGCGTAGGAATCGAGCAGGGTGCCGTCCCAATCGAGCAGCACGCAGCGCGCGGAGAATATCGTTCGATTCACGGATGGACAATCGTATCAGAAGCACGCGCAGGACTGTCTTACGTGGGTTAAGGGCGCGCGAATCGGGCTATCCCGTTTTGTAGCGCATCGGCAGAACGTCGTCGCGCTGCAATGCGAAGTCGTCGAAGCTTGCGGCGTAGGCTCTCCAACCGGGCGTGTCGGTGTCTTCCGCGCGCACGATGTGGGCGGCGGTGCACATCTGCACGCGGCCAAAGCCGAGGGGTCGGTCAACCAGCGCCACCTCCAGCTCGATCGGCGTGCCGGGTTCGATTTCGCGGGGCGCCAGGAAACATACGCCACTGGAACTGATATTTCTGGTAACAAGCGTCACTGGAATCGGCTCCACAGCACTGCCGATCCGCGTTAGCCGCAGTGGCAGCGAGAGCGAAGCCCGCGGATAGCGGCGACGTTCATAGGCGACGCCAATCGTGTGCGTCGGAACGCGTGCAAAGCGGCGCGGTCCTGGCTTTCCCGATATGGCTGTTACTGATTCTGTTCGACTTTCCAATTCATGAAGCGGAGAGACGGCGACGCGATCGTCGCGTTCCGGAACAGCTCCCATAACGCTTCCCCCAAGACCTGCCGAATGATGGCCCCCGTCAGGTTGTCCGAATATGCTGGAGCAGGGGCGAAGGGTCAACCTGGTGGCGAAAAAAAGTGCCGTATGATGTAACCCTCTGTCGGGGAGTTGCAGGGAGGCCCAATGGCGAGAATTTCCCTTCGTGTGACGTGCGCCAGATGGTCCGGAGATTGCGCGCGAGAATCGGATAGTTTGCGAATTTGATCTCGGTTAATGTGATCGAGTTAGGTTAGTGCACGGGGAGCACTGAAGAGATGCTGCGAAATCGAAGCTGGGCAGAGCAGGCAACGGGTCGCACAGGGAGCGTCTCTCGTGCGAGATGGCAAGCCGTGCAGGCACGCGATCGCAGCGCGGACGGCGCGTTCGTTTATGCCGTTCGATCCACTGGAATCTACTGCCGCCCATCGTGTCCCTCGCGCAAGCCTGGCAGGGAACAGGTAGTTTTCTTCCCTTTGCCGGAAGCTGCCGAGCAGAAGGGCTTCCGAGAGTGCCGGCGCTGCCATCCGCGCGCTCTTCCGATGCGGGATGCCAGGATCGCGACGGTTGCGCGCGTTTGCCGCGAAATCGAGGAACGCCTTCAGGCCGATCCTGGCACTGACGTCAGCAGCGATACCCGGCTAACGCTCTCGGCGCTTGGCGCGCTGGTAGGCATGAGTTCCAACCAGCTCGATCGCGCATTCCGAAGCGCGATGAGCATTACTCCGCGGCAATATGCCGATGCGCAGCGCATGCGCCGGCTAAAATCGCGACTGAAACGAGGAGACAACGTGACCACCGCACTGTATGAAGCAGGATATGGCTCGTCGAGCCGGCTGTACGAACGCGCTCCATCTCATTTGGGGATGACGCCCGCTGCCTACGGCCGCGGCGGCGCCGGGATGCAAATTCATTACGCGATCGTCGGTTCGCCGCTCGGGCGATTGCTCGTGGGCGCGACGGACCGGGGCATCAGCGCGCTCTATTTGGGCGAATCCGACAGCGCGCTTCGCGCTGCGCTGCGCAAGGAGTATCCCAGCGCGGAACTATTGCTCGACGGCGAGGGCCGCGGCTCGCGGAACCACCCAGGCAGCGGCAGCCTTGGTGAATGGGTCGGCAAAATCCTAGCTCATCTCAGGGGCCAGGAGCCTCATCTTGATCTACCGACCGACGTCCAGGCCACGGCGTTCCAGCGGCGAGTCTGGGAGGAACTGCGCAAGATTCCGTATGGTGCCACGAAGACCTATACCGACGTGGCACGCGCAATCGGACTCCCGACCGCGATCCGCGCCGTCGCGCGAGCGTGTGCCACAAATCCCGTGTCTGTTGTCGTGCCCTGCCACCGCGTGATTCGGCGTGACGGCAACCTCGCGGGATATCGGTGGGGGATCACTCGCAAGCGGGCGTTACTTGAAAAGGAAGGTAAGGCGTTGCATCAGGAGAGGTCGGAATCGAACACGCGGGGCGTCCAGCCCAGGTCCGCCTAGCCTTGGGGTTTGATTCTCTCGGTGCCCTTGGGCCAGTGCGGTTTAAACTGGGAATCCGGTAAGCCCGGGTTCCGGACTACTCTCGAATAATGGACGATGGAATAGTCGCCCGATCCGGTCTCATAGAATTCCTGTCGTACCGGTAGCCAGCTCGACTCGTCGAGCCAGATCTGGATTTTCGAGATTTGGGCACGGACGGCTTCCAATTTCGGAGTCAATTCTAGCTCGATCGTCTTCCGATCATCGATCTTGTCTTCCTTCAACAGCGTGACTAGATAGCCCCTTTGCATCTCTTTGCTATCGGTGCCGAAGCCCAAGAGCAGAAATTGGTCCACGAGGGTGCGATTCTTACCCAGGTTGTACTCTTCGACCCGTTTTAGCCCCGGCGTATAGACGAAAAGGCTGTCTCCGGTCCTGAGGATCGTTCGCGGATCCGGCGTCTTCATCTCCAGCAGCATCTTGTCGCCACGGACCTGAATACTGCCCGTTTCGGTTGAGTGGTCGTTGACCACAACGGTCACCTTGGTGCGTTCGATGTCCGCGGACACGCTGTGGAAATCCTTGGCCTGGTCATCCATCTGCCGGTAGACCCCTTCGAGCGTCCCTGGACCGCGGTTCTGTCCGTTCGCCGCCAGCCGGCCAGCGGGCGTCGCACAGATCACGGCGCACAGGGCTATCATCGTTCCACGGTTTTTCCAAATGGACAAATTTCCCCCAGCAAAACCAAGCCATCAAGTCCGTGCGAGCCATCATAGCACAGCGAAAAGGGGCGCAAATATGTCCGCGCGGGCGATTTCGGAGTGGACAGACGGTGTCCACCGGCGCTCGGGGAAGCACCTACTGGCCGAGGGCGGTCGGAATCCGGTAGTGTCCTAATTTGGATTCCGGATCACGCTAGCGCGGCCTCAAGCGTGCTCCGAATCCATTCCGATAGCGTGAGTTTCTTGGCCCTGGCCGCCGCTTCGATGGCCTTCAGATCGTCCGCGCTGAAGCGCACAGGAACTATGCGCCCCTTCGCTTCACCCTTTGGCAGTTTCGGTCTTCCCACTTTCCTAGGCTTCTGACTCATTGGCCCTGAACTCCTGAACGATGGCCGCTCGGACGGCTAGGAGCGGCGAAGTTACTGGCCCAAGATGCAGGACCGTAACGTGTTTCGGCCTCTTTGGATCGCCAGTGTCATATGCCCACGCATAAGCCTTTGGCGCTTTCGGATGGCCGACCAACTCGAAAACTTCCACGATTCCTTCCCACACCGTCTTTCCCTGAAACGTCTCTTTGATCGGCACGCTTTCAATGTGCGTCGAATCGACACCATGCAAGCGCTTGATCACGTCTCGCAACTCCTCGATATAGGTCACTCCGACACCCTGAGACGGCTTGACCGGCCGCAGCCTAAAGTGCTACAACAGTCTTGCCGGTCTCGCTTCACTGTAACGCTACAATGTACGCTTGAATCTGCGACCGGCAGGAGGTAATATCTCCCTATGAGCGAAGTACTTGCCCAAGTTATTCGAGAGGCTATCGCCATCCGAGAGCGGGAATTGGACGAGCTGCGCGTAAAACTGCGCGAAGCAGAAGCCGACGCCAGCGGTGGCAAGCGACGCAGGCGAACCCGCAAGGAAAGCGGACCGCGTCCGGGAAGCATCCCGGCCCTAATTGCAGAATGCTTGGACGCTGCCGGAAAACCACTCGGCGCTGCGGAGATTTCAGAGGCCTTGGCAAGAAAAGGTAAGAAGGTGGAAAGCCGCTTCGTCGCTGCGGCGATCAGTCGGTACGTAAAAAGCAATAAGGTGTTTTCGCAAACGCCAGAAGGTTTGTACGCCATACGGAAATGATCGCTGCGAAGTGATGCGGCGTAACGATGTTCCAATCGAGAGGAGGTGCAATATGCTGAATCCGATTGAAACGACAGGGAGGGGGAAACTCGCAAGTCTGAGGATATATGGCAAAGAAAAAGCGTTCGCTGCGCCTCGTCGCGTATTTCACGACGAGAAACGGACGCCGAATCTATGCCAAAGACTACGGCTACAAAGCCTGGCCCATAGGGTCGGCTAAGTAGTCGAGCGAGGGACCCCCTCCCTCCTAACAACGGGGAAGTGACCGAGCGGCAAGGTGCCTGATTCCTAATCAGCGGCCACGCTGGTAACGCAGCGTGCGGGGGTTCAACCCCCTCCTTCCCCGTCAAATCGCAAGACCTATACCACATTATTTTACATCTCCAAACATAAAAACGTAAACGTTTACGCCGTCCGGCAGCTTAAAGATCACGCGACAGCCTCGACAAGCTCACTAACTGTCCAGAAGTCTCGCACGATACGTGCTGCCATCGCTGGCGTGCAGCGCAGAGAGATATGGCGCTTCACGAAATTGTAGTAGGCGAAGTGAAGGCCAACTGCGGCTTCAAAGTTTTCTAGCTTCTTGCTGAAAGCGTAGGTTAGCCGAGTCAGACGGCGCATATGCTGGCGGGTTGTGCCATTCAATCGCTCTACGTAGCTCGTTGAGGCGTGGCGCATATCCGGCCTTCCAGAAAGCCTTGTCTTATCCATCCCGATCACTTCCGCATCCATCGCTTCACTTTCGAAAATCTTCACGATTTGGGCATAATCAACGTTGGAGCCAAAGGACGCTTCGATTGCTTCGACATACGAGCGAAGACCGTCAGTCGAAATCTGTACCCGGTTTACCATGCGACTTGCTACGTCCGCGACAAAGGCATTTGCCGCTACATGATCACGCTTCCCAACCTTGAAAGTCGGCACCAACTTCGTATCCGCGTCGATCGCGACCCAGGTCCATACGTCACCAAGAGTTGGATCATCATCGCGGCGCACATGCTTCTCTTTCTTGCCAATGAATCCCCACACTTCATCGAATTGCAGGCGTTGGCAGGACAATTCGCGCATCTTGTGGTCTAGCAAAGATTGGCAACCGTGTCCCACGCGCACGCCTAGCCGCATTATCGTGTCACGGTGAACGCCCGTAATACGCTCAAGAGAGCGGATGCTGGATCCCTCTGCCAACCCGCTTATGATTGCTACTTGCTTCTCTGTGCTTAGGACGTTTGCCATTTGCGTTCTCCCTATTCACCTTACTGTAATACAGTAATTATCACTTGTCAAGAGGTATTTCTGTGTTACAGTATTGCTATGCCGGATAGTCCACGACTCGTTAAACTTGCACGGCGCGTTATTTCTGCGAGTGAATCTGTCGTGAGAGCCCTGAAGGACCAAACCAGCGAAATAACCAAATCCATAGAGGCCGAAAAACAGAAGCAAGTAGTACCGGCAAACGCGAGGGCTGAAGTATATCTGCGAGACGCTATAGAAGTCCGCAAGAATGCAGAAGATACACGCAAAGACAGGAATTATCGTGCTCTTACTCTTGGGGTATCCATCGCCACATTGCTCGCTGTAATCATCTATGCTTGGCTCGCGTATCTCCAATGGAATGAAATGATAGGGGCTACTGACGCGGCGCAGGATGCCGTTCGCGAAGCCAGGCTTAACAGACAGCAATCCCAGAGGGATTTGGATGCCACGATTGACCAATTTCATTTGGACCAAAGACCATGGGTTTATGTGTCTCAGTTCCAGTTGAGCGCCGAGCCAGAAGCAAGTAAGGAACCTCCCAAGATAACCATTGCGTTGTCCAATAGCGGAAAAACTCCCGCGATCAATCTGCGTTCTGTTTATGAAACCTTTTCTTCCCCAGTGGACCCTCCGTTTAAGGACCTGAAAACATCCGAACCAATTCCAGTTGGGGTTTTGCCACCAGGTGTCTCCAGCTTGCTGATAGGCACTGAACCTATAAATTCCGTCGTCAGAACGCCGGGTCATCTCCCCGGATATAATGTGGGGAAAAACTTTATTTATATCCACGTCAAGATCACATACACCGACATGTTCAAACAAACGCAGTATTGGACGACTGCCTGCGCTTACCATACGCACGGATTCCCCTTGAACCTTTTTAACTTCTGCAAAGTGGGCAATGATGTGGGCCAAGAAAAACAGAAGCCCAAGTAGGGTAAAACCAGCGACTAGCCCCAAATTAGGACACCACCCGGAATCCGTTTGATTTGAAATACCCTGCGCCGAAGCGCTAAGATTATCTGCTGGGAACCGGGAGAAAAGGCTTGACAAGAAATGGCACCCTATGGAGAATGCACTGCGCGCCGTTTCTGCCTTCCCCCTGAAGTGGTTCCTCCCCTTTCGCATCGCCGGAAATAGTCTGCGAGGAGACCGGTGGCGGAAAAAGATAGCGTAGCAACCAGCATGGATCTGGATAGAGAAGTCATCCGCTGTCAAGTATGCGGGTTGGTGCAGTACCGCACGCGGACGGGCAATTGCCGTCGCTGCCTGCGTTTGCTGCCCCCGAAGGTGACGTTCGTCATTCCGACGCCGTCGCCACAAGACTTGCCAGGGGACGATCGTCAACTGTTCGAGAACTGGCCGAATCGCGAAACTGTCGAAAACATCGGCCAGCGTATCCGGCAGTTGCGAGAATCGCGCGGCATGACGCAGAGCCAACTACAAGCACGCTCGCGCGTTTCCCGCTCGTATTTGTCACGGATCGAAAGCGGGCAGATGACTCCCAGCCTCGGCACTCTGGAAAAGATTGCCGAAGCCCTGGGCGTTGGCCTGAATCGCTTCTTCGTGCCGGAGACAAATGGCGAAACGGTTCTCGAGGACCCGTTCATTCAAGGGCTTCGTCCGTTCTTGCGGCAGCTGGATTGGACCCAGTGGCAGGGCATTCTGAAGAGGCTGCAGGCGATCAGCGAGCACGTCAGCACGAACCACCAAGTGCGCCCGCTGGCTCCTCAGCCCACGGAACGGATGCCTCATGTGCCCCGGCGGCAGGCTCAGGCCGGACACGTCGCAGCCGCCATTCACCGCTAGAACGATAGCGGCCACCATGAACTTAAGGCCGGCCGGTCGCGTGCGAGACACGCGACTGGCCGGCGTGGTAGCCGACTAGTAGAACCGCACTTTCACGTCCGCTCCCTTTTCGAGATGGACGGAGTCGATGAATCGTACCTGCCTGTGATCGAGAGTCATGATCAGTGACTGCGTACGTGTCCCGTCACCGAAGAAGCGCACACCGCGGAGCAGGTTCCCACCGGTAACTCCCGTACACGCAAATATGATGTTCTTGCCGGGCGCCAGATCCTGTGTATCGTAAATTCGTTTCGCATCTTTGATACCCATCTGCGCGAGACGCTCGTGGTGCTCGGGTTTTGAAGCCACCAGGCGGCCGATAATCTGACCGTTCAAGCACCGCAAGGCGGCAGCCGTCAGCACGCCTTCTGGGGCGCCCCCCGTTCCCATCACGGCGTGAACGCCCATGTTCGAAACGGCCGCCGTGATCCCGGCCGAAAGATCGCCGTCGGTAATCAGCCGGATTCGCGCGCCGGTCTTGCGGATATCCTGAATGAGCTTCTCGTGTCTCGGGCGTTCGAGAACGATAACCACCAAATCCTCGACCTCGCGGTCCAGTCTCTTCGCGATCGCGCGTAGGTTGTGAGCCACCGGGGCGTCGAGTTCTACGGCTCCCTTGCACGCTGGGCCGACGATGATCTTTTCCATGTAGAGATCGGGAGCGTGCAAGAGACCGCCGTGATCGCTCGCAGCCAGCACGACGATGGCGTTCGGCTCACCGGTGGCACAGAGGTTCGTGCCCTCCAGTGGGTCCACGGCGATATCAACCTGAGGATATTTGCGGGTCTTGTCGCGGACAGCCGCTCCCACTTTCTCGCCGATGAAGAGCATTGGCGCTTCGTCTCGTTCACCTTCGCCGATCACGATCGTGGCGTCCATGCCTACCGAATCCATCTCGGAGCGCATTGCCTGCACGGCCGCTTGATCGGAACCGTGACGGTCGCCCAGTCCCATAGTGCGGGCCGAGGCGATGGCCGCCCGTTCCACGACGCGCAAGAATTCCAGGCTTAGTTCTGTCTCCACGTTGACTCCTTGAAAGTTCAGGATTCTGCTGGAAAGGGACCGCCACCCAGCGTCATGATAGTTCAATTGTTACTTCATCGAATGGATTTTTGCAGCCCGCACGTACGTGCATCAGACGAATGCGGCAATCCCCGTAATGCGTTCGCCGATGACCAGCTTGTGAATATCGTGCGTCCCTTCATAGGTGTACACCGATTCGAGATTGTTCATGTGGCGCATGATGCAGTAATCGTCCACGATTCCATTCGCGCCCAGGATTTCCCGCGCCATGCGCGCCGTCTCTCGCGCCATCCAGACATTATTCATTTTCAGCATCGAAATATGCGAGGAATGCAGGCGTCCCTGATCCTTCAATCGCCCGACCTGCAAGGCTAGGAATTGCGCCTTAGTGATTTCTGTAATCATCCACACCAGCTTTTCCTGCACGAGCTGATGCGAAGCGATGGGGCGGTCGTTGAATTGTTTCCGCTGTTTAGCATAGCTGAGCGCCGTGTCGTAGCAGGCCATCGCCGCGCCGATCGCGCCCCAGCCGATGCCGTACCGCGCCTGATCGAGGCACGATAGCGGGCCCCGCAATCCTTGAACTCCCGGCAGCAGGTTTGCGAGGGGAACCTTACAATCGGTCATCGCGAGGCCTGCGGTTACCGACGCGCGCAGTGATTGCTTTCCATGAATCGCCCACGCTTTGAACCCTGGCGTACCTTTCTCGACCAGGAAGCCCCGAATTTTTCCGTCTTCGCACTTCGCCCAGATCAGAGCAACATCCGCTATCGAGCCGTTGGTGATCCACATTTTCTCGCCGTCGAGGATGTACGATGAGCCTTTTTTCATGGCGCGCGTAAGCATTCCGCCTGGATTCGAGCCGAATTGCGGTTCGGTCAGCCCGAAGCACCCAATCGCCCTCCCCTGTTGCAGCAGCGGCAGCCATTTTTCCTTCTGCGCGTCGGATCCGAACGCGTGAATGGGATACATGACGAGCGCGGACTGCACCGAAGCAAAGCTGCGCAAGCCGGAATCGCCTCGCTCAAGCTCCTGTGTGACCACACCGTATTCCACATTCGACATTTCCGCGCAGCCATAGCCCTGCAGGTTCGCCCCGAAGAGCCCAAGCCTCGCCATCTCGGGGACGAGCTGCATCGGAAAGGTCCCCTCGCGGTCATGTTGGGCGATGATCGGTTGCACCTGCTCGTCCACAAATTGCCGCACGGACTTCCGGGCCAGCTTTTCTTCGTCGCTCAGCAGGGAATCGAAGTCGAGGAAATCGACCCCGGGAAATGGAGGCATCGGTTATCTCCTGCGGCATTCTACCGAACTTGCGTCACCCCGCGCCACAGGCTCGCCAAGGCCGCCGTAGTTACGATCTGCGTATTGGCAAGGTGTTGCCTTATTGCGCCACCTGTCTGCACAAAAGTCTTCTTTTGTTACTCGCGCCGCTAGAATTGTAGTTTAGCTGCGCCCCTGGAAATGTTGGGGTCGGCTAGCCGTTTTAAGGTGGTGCGAGTCGAAATGGGCGCAAGTTTACTCCCGAATTTGCCGGGCACGGGTCTCGATCCTGTCCTACCAGTCCGGACCTCCATCTGGGGTGCCACCCCTGCGGTATCGCTCATGTTTCTGATGTCATTTATGGGACTGGCGCAGGACGGCCGGGCCCAAGCTACGCAAGAAAGCCAGAATCCCCCTGACGATCTGAAGCAGTTAAGTCTCGAGCAGCTCGGCTCGGTAGAGGTCACAACCACCTCAAAGGAACCTGAGGAAGTCTGGAACACGCCGGCGGCGATCTACGTGATCACCCAGGAGGACATTCGCCGCTCCGGGGCCACGAGCGTGCCGGAAATCCTGCGAATGGTGCCGGGTGTGGAAGTCGCCCGCATCGACTCGGACCACTGGTCTGTCGGCATACGCGGATTCGGAAGCGAGTTCTCTAAATCTGTGCTGGTGCTGATTGACGGCCGGAGCGTATACACCCCGCTGTTTGCCGGCGTCTATTGGGAACTCCAAAACGTCCTGCTGGAGGACGTCGAGCGAATCGAGGTAATTCGCGGACCGGGTGGCACGATCTGGGGCGCAAACGCGGTCAACGGCGTCATCAATATCATCACCAAGAGCGCCAAGGACACCCACGGCGCGCTCACGTCCCTAAGCGGCGGGAATGTCGATCAGGGCATGGGCGAGTTCCGCTACGGGGTAGGAAACGGAAACGGCCTCGATTTTCGCGTCTATGGTCTGGCGTTCGGCCGCGACGCGGAGTTTCATCCCGCGTTTGTGGCGCCAAATCAGACTCCGGTGGATCACGATCCGTTTGACGAGTGGCAGATGGGGCAAGGTGGATTCCGCACGGACTGGCAGGTGAATTCTCGCGATGCGCTCACGGTGCAGGGCGATATGTACAAGGGGTACGACGGCGAGCGCGTGGACGTCTCACTCTACTCACCGCCTTCCACGGAGCAATTCGACGATCCTCACAATGTCTCCGGTGAAAATGTACTAGCCCGCTGGCGACGTCAGGTCAACGAAGCCTCCGACTTTCAATTTCAGATCTATTACGACCGCACGTCCCAACTAAGTCCGCAGCTCGATGAGACGCGCGACACAGTTGACGTCGATTTTCTCTACCATATGAACCCGGACGACCGAAACAACCTGTTGTTTGGGGCAGGAGCGCGATGGAGCCCCGACAGCATCACCCAGAAATTCGAGACGCTGGACTTCGAGCCTCACCAGGAAACGGACAGCATCTACAGCTGGTTTCTGCAGGATCAGATATCGATCATTCCCAAGCAATTCTCAATCATCGTAGGGTCCAAGTTCGAGCACAACAACTATAGCGGTTTCGAAATCCAGCCGAACGTCCGTGCGATGTGGACGCCCACAGATCATCAGTCCCTCTGGGTGGCCGTCACGAGAGCCGTCCGCACACCTTCGCGACTGGACACGGACCTACAACTGACCGATTTTCTGGGACAAGCCGCTGGGAGTCCGCCCCTATACCTGAGGGTCGTTGGCAATAAGAAGTTTCAGTCGGAACAGCTTCTGGGCACCGAACTCGGCTATCGAACGCTCGTCACCAAGAAGCTGTACGTAGATGTGGCATATTTCTACAACAACTACACCGATCTCTATGGGTACGGCCCCGATTCAATTCTGGTGGAGAGGCCACCTGTGCCGGCCCCGACGCGCGTTGTCCTGCAGTTACCGCTAACGAATGCGACGAAGGGCGACACCACGGGAATCGAAATCGCGCCCGATTGGAAACCCTTCAGTTGGTGGGAACTGAAGGGATCGTATTCGTTCCTGCACCTGTTTGTGGAAAACGACTCGCACGCGGGTAGTTTCAACTCGCTGATAACCGCTTCTGACAATGGTTCGAGCCCTCATCATCAAGTCCAGATGCAATCCCTTTTCAATTTGCCGAAAAAGTTCGAGTTTGACGTCACCTATCGCTATGTTTCGGCGTTGCCAGGGGAGACGTCGGTTCCGGCGGGGCCCACCGTGAGTGACTATTCGACTGTCGATACTCGGATTGGCTGGCACCTCAATCCAAGTGTTGAGATGTCGTTCGTGGGGCAGAATTTGCTGCAAGACCACCACGCGGAATTCGGCGGGGATGATGGCCCGCTGGTCGGAATTCGAAGAAGCTACTACGGAAAGGTCACGTGGAGAAGGTAGTGTCGGCCGCGCCCACCGGGATCGTTCGATACGGAAGAACTCCTCCCTGCGCGTTGGGGAGTCACACACGTTGGCGGCGCCTTCCATGTGGCGTGGCACTTGTGGCGATCGTGTCCTGGCTATTTCTTGCAGTTTCTTCTTTGCATGGGCAGCAGCCGAAGGCGAGCGAGTTTCAGGTAAAAGCCGCATATCTCTACAACTTTGGCAGGTTTGTCCAATGGCCCGATGAAAGCGGCGCGGATCGCCGCGAATCCTTTGAGATCTGCGTGCTAGGCGCCGATCCGTTTGGGCAGGCGCTGGATGCGACTCTGGCCGGTGGAACAATTGACGGCAAGAGCGTGATGGCCAAGCGCATCACCAAACCGCAGGACGTCAATAGTTGCAGGATATTGTTCATTAGCTCATCGGAAGAGGGCCACTTGAAGGAGGACCTGGCGGCGCTCGACAAGACGCGCGTCCTGACGGTCAGCGACATCCCCCGCTTTTCAGAGCGGGGCGGAATGATCGGGTTCATCCTGGAAGGGAACCGCGTGCGTTTCGACGTCAACCTCGACAGCGCCCATGGAGCCGGCCTGACGTTGAGCTCCGAGTTGCTCAGAGTAGCGACGAACGTCCGTAAAGGCTCTCACGCGGGAGATTTGTAAACGATGAGCAACGCTACCAACGCTTCGATCGCACGGCGACTGACGTGGATGAACATGCTGGTCAGTGGCACTGCACTCCTACTGGCGTGCGCGGCGTTCATTGGATATGACATGGTCACATTCCGACAGACCATGGTTCGCAATCTTTCCACCCAATCTCAGATTATCGGCTCAAATAGCGCTTCAGCGCTCCTATTTAACGACCCGCAGGCCGCGGAAACCACACTCTCGGCATTGAAGGCCGCGCCGGACATTTTGTCGGCTGTGATCTACATGCCGGATGGCCAGCCCCTCGCAACGTATTCGCGCGATCGAAACAGTCCGATCCCGGCTCCGCCCTCGATCGCTTCAGGCCAGATCGAAACTCACATACGCCGGAGTAGTGAAATCGTAATGGTGCGTTCGATTGTGTTTCAGGGAAAGCCGACCGGAACCGTCTACATCCGGTCCGACTTGCAGGAATTGAATCAACGCCTGAAACGGTATGTCGGGATCGCGGCCATTGTGTTGCTGGTTTCCCTCATGGTTGCGCTACTGGTTTCGTCAGTTTTTCGCAGAGTTCTGGCCAAACCCATTGTGGACCTGGCGCGGATTGCCAAGATCGTTTCCCACGATAAGAACTATTCGGTGCGTGCCACTCCGATTTCCGGCCAAGGCGAATTGACGATTTTGATCGATGCGTTTAACGAGATGCTGACGCAGATCGGTAACAGCGAGAAGGAATTGCTCAAGGCTCATGACGGCTTGGAGCAGCGAGTCCAGGAACGTACAGCGCAATTAGAGACTGCGAAGAAGGAAGTGGAGGCCTTCTCCCGTTCCGTCGTGCTCGCCAAGGAAGAACTCGAGCGCTCGAGTAAGTTTAAGGATCAGTTCCTTTCCACCATGAGTCACGAGCTGCGAACTCCCCTGAACGCTGTCTTGGGCTTTTCTGATCTGCTCGGCGAAGACCGTTATGGACCCCTAAATGAAAAGCAGCGCCGTTACGTCAATCACATTTCCACGGGAGGGAAACATCTTCTCCGACTGATTAACGACATTCTGGATCTGTCGAAGATCGAGGCTGGGCGCCTCCAGCTGACCATGGAAACTGTGCGAGTCGAGACTTGTTTTTCGGAAGCGTGTGACACGTTACAACCGCTGGTCAGCAAGAAGGGTCATGTCCTCGTCAAGCACCCGGCCCAGGGTTTGAGCGTGCGTGCGGATGGCACGCGATTGAAACAGATTCTGATGAATCTGATTGGGAACGCCGTCAAGTTCACGCCGGAGGGTGGAAAGATTGAATTGGCAGCCAGACGAGTAGGCGATCTCGTCCGCATGGAGGTTCGCGATTCCGGTCCCGGAATTCCACAAGAAGAGCAGAAACGCATATTCGAGGCCTTCTATCGCTTGACCCAAAATGCAAAAGCCGCAGAAGGATCCGGTTTAGGACTAGCCATCACGCAGCGGCTGGTCGAGCTCCATGGTGGCCAGTTGGGGTTGGACAGCCAGATTGGCGCGGGCAGCTGCTTTTACTTCACCCTGCCTTTCGTTCCGTCGGTCGAGCCGCGTACGGAACAAGGGATCGAGCAGAAGTCGGATGGCGGCCCGGCCGCGAGAATCCTGGTCGTCGAAGACGATCGAACGGCGGCAACCCTGCTTGAGACGCAACTGATTTCCGCAGGCTACCAGGTCACGCTGTGCAACCGGCCGGAGCGAGCCGTTGAGATGGCCGCGGAGCTTCAACCCGCTGCTGTGACAATGGACATCATCATGAAGCCGATCAACGGATGGCAAATCCTGACGGCGTTGAAGAGCGACCGGCGCACCGCGCAGATTCCTGTGATCGTGGTGACCATCGTGGATCAGCCGTCCACCGGAGCGCTGCTCGGCGCGGACGAATACGTGGTGAAGCCGGTCGAAAAGTTGGTGCTCCTTTCCGCCGTGGACCGTTGCTTGAGCCGTTCGGGACGCACCGGATTGCGTTCGATTCTTATCGTGGAGGATCACCCTCCTACGCGCGAGTTCGTGGCTGAGTCGCTGATGCACCGCGGATACATCGTGGATATTGCCGCCGACGGAGCGGCGGCTCGCGCCCGAGTCGCGAAAGGGCTTCCCGAGCTTGTGATTCTCGACTTGATCCTGCCGGATATAAGCGGCTTCGAGTTGCTGGCTGAATGGAGAGCGAATCCCTCGACAGCGGGCTTGCCAGTCTTTGTGCTGACGAGCAAAGACTTGACCGTCGCCGAAAAGGAATTTCTCCAGGCCAATAGCTTGGCGCTTCTTCAAAAGAAGGACCGGTGGCAGGAAATCCTGTTCAGTCAACTACATCGAGTGGCGCCTCCGGCGCTGGTGGGAAAAACATGAGCCATCGAATTCTCGTGGTCGAAGACAACGCGGCGAATCTGGAACTCCTCGTGGACTGGCTGGAGTCCGAAGAGTTCCAGGTGCAGACCGCCACGACTCTGGACGAAGCTTTTGCTATCTTCCAAGGCGAGTTGCCTGAGACGGTGCTGCTGGACGTGCAACTCGGTGCTCAGGACGGTTTGACGCTTGCTACCTGGATCCGTCACGATCCCAAGTTGCGAAACATCCCTGTGATCGCCGTAACGGCGCACGCGATGGTAACCGATTACGAACGAGTCATGCGCGCTGGTTGCAGTGCGTGCGTTTCAAAGCCAATTGATTTCCGTCTGCTTCGGGAGCAACTGCATCGATGGCTCACCGAGCCTGCCAAAGCGCAGCCGGGTCGCTGAACGCCGACTGGCGTAGCGATCCGATTCAGCATTTACGCGTTAGGAGTTCAGCATGCCGAGCCGGATTCTGGTGGTGGACGATGACGCCACAATTGGTGAATTGATCCACGAAGTTCTGCGTTCGGTAGACATTGAATCTCTGGTCCTTACGCATAGTGGGCAGGCCGCCACTTGTCTGGCGAGGGAAAAATTCGATGCGGTCTTCCTCGATGTGCACATGCCCACGCCGGACGGGATCGAGCTGACCCGGAAAATCCGCTCCGGCGGCCTGAACGTCTCCACCCCAATCATGGTGATCACCGGCGAGGACGACCGGGCTCTGCTTGGGCGCGCGTTTGGAGCTGGCGCCAATTTTTTCCTCTACAAACCGATTGACCGGCACGACATTCTGCGCCTGGTTCGGGCGACGAAGGACTCGATAGAGCACGAGAGGCGGCGATTCCGGCGCATCAAGGTCAGCTGCAAAGTGTCCATCGAGTCGGGAGGCGCGCAATTGAACGGTGCGACCCTGGACATGAGCATCGGCGGCATGTTCGTGCAATCTTCCGGCGTGTTGCCCGTCGGCACGGTTGCGCTGGGCACGATTCACTTGTCGTCTGGACCGCCCCTGCATTTCGCGGCGCGCATTCTCCGCGTGTCCGGGGAAAATTGCATGGGGATGCAGTTTGAGAATGTCAGTCCGGCGTTCAGCAAGGGTCTGCAGGAGTTCCTGTTGCCTCTGCTTCTCACTAAATCGGATTCGAGGTAACCTACGGCCTTCCGACAGGCGTCCAGGCGTCCGGGCGAGACCTGTACCTCTGGCAATCCGCTGTGGTATCCTTGACCGTTTTTATGCGGTACTCACGCAGGAAGACGCTCACACCGAACCAGCTTATTCAAGGGCTCCGCAGCGGAAACAACGATTCGCTGGTCAGGTGTCCCCGGAATGCGGGGGAGGGATGGGCTTCCTCGGAGCGCCAGGATGGTCACGAACATGTCCACACCAGCCACGGCACATGAGACGGTTTCCCTGCAACTGGCGCATTCGCCTGATAGCGATGACGCTTTCATGTTTTATGCCCTGGCGACGGGCAAGGTTCGCCTTCCCGGTGTGAAATTCACGCACATACTCTCGGACATCGAGTCGTTAAACCACGCCGCGCTGAAGGAAACGTACGACGTGACGGCTGTGAGCTTTTACGGGTACACATTCGTCGCCGACAAGTATGTTTTGCTCGATTGTGGAGCGAGTTTCGGCGAGGGTTACGGCCCGATCGTGGTCGCGTCGCACCCGATCAAGAAGAAGGAGCTGGCAGGAAAGAAAATCGCCGTCGCCGGTACGCGAACGACCTCCTACCTCGCTCTCAAACTCTTTGAGCCGAATATTGAAACGGTCACAATGCCCTTCGACAAGATTATGGAAGCTGTGCAAGCCAAGGAAGTCGAAGCGGGCCTTCTGATCCACGAAGGTCAGTTACTTTTCTCGCAGATTGGACTTCACAAGGTCATTGACCTAGGGCAATGGTGGCAGGAATCCACAGGCCTGCCGCTGCCTCTGGGCGCAAACGCCGTTCGCCGCAGCCTCGGCCCGGATATGGGCCGTCAGGTGGCGCGCATCATTCGCGAAAGCGTCAGCTACGCGCTCGATCATCGCGAAGCCGCCGTCGAATACGCCCTTCAGTTTGCGCGCGACATGGACCCGATGCTTGCGGATAAGTTCATCGGCATGTACGTGAACCGCTGGACGCTGGATTGCGGCGAAGAGGGACGTCGCGCCGTGCGGGAATTGCTCGCGCGCGGAGCCACGGCAGGGCTCGTCGCGCCGTCTTTCAAGGTTGATTTCCTCTCCGAAGCCGCCTGACGCTCTGGGCAAACGAACCAGGCTGGCTGCAAGGCTTCGCGGATGCGGGCACTGACAAGAGGGCATACGAGTTCACCGAATTTCCGCGGGAACCCCAGCCGCAACCGGCTCCCAGCCGTGGTGGTCGCCCCCCTGTCATGCGAATCGAAATCGACGTTCTCGACCGGCCGGAGGTTTCGCCGCCCCATCTAAGCCGCGGGCTCCCACACATTTCATTCGGGTGGGGGATCGCACTGCTTCTGGGTTCACTGCTGGTTCTCTTCTTGGTCGGGCCCGTATCCCGCTAGATTTGCCTCCCGCTTTTTTCTGCGCGCCTACCCGTGAACTATTGACGCCAGAGCGGTTTCCATTGACCATAGATGCGCTCGTAGGGATGCCGCACTGGGGGTGGCATGCAACGCATTTTTTCCACGTACATGTACCGTAACCAGCCGCTGACACCGGTACTCCTTTCGGAAATCGCGCAAGCGGGGATTGCGAGCGTCGAAATATTCTGCGGAACCTTTCACTTCAACTACGTCGCCGCGCAGCCCGTGCGTGAACTCGCCGGCTCGCTGGCGGAATACGGTTTGACGCTCCACGCGCTCCACGCGCCGAATGAGCGCGACACAGCTCCGGGACGAGGCAGCGGCGTGCCCATCTCGATCGCCGATCCTGAACGCATCCGGCGGCAGGACGCTGTGGACGAAATCAAGCGCGCCCTCGAGGTAGCGGAGACCATTCCGTTCCGCTTTTTCACGCAGGATCTGGCGACCGGTCACCAGGCGGCCGATCCGCGCAAGTTCGACGCGGCGTTCAACTCGCTGGAAATCCTGGCGGTCTTCGCAAAGCATCGAGGCGTCACCATCGCCCTGCAAAACACTCCGAATGAACTCGGCTCACCCGCGTCGCTTGCCCAATTCGTCAAGGACACTCACCTGCACAATCTGGGGTTTTGCTTCGACATCGGCCACGCGCATCTGGAGGGAGGCGCCGAGGCAGGTCTTCACCTGATGCGCGATCGCGTCGTCACGGCGCACGTCCACGACAATCACGGCGAGAAAGACGAGCACCTACTTCCCTGGGAAGGCACGATCGATTGGGACGCGGCCCTGGGGGATTTTGCAAACGCACCCGAGCCACTTCCGCTCGTTCTCGAGCTTAAAGAAACGGCGCCAGGATCGCCATCACTCGATCAGATTCGCACCGCGTTCGACAAACTCGAAAAACACCTGGACGAGAAAGGTGCCAACTCCGCCCGAATGGGGCCGGCCCGGAACTGATACCAGCTTCCGATGAATCCATGAGCCAGCAAGCACAAGCTCCCGTCCCCGTGGTTGCCATCGAGCACGCCGCCCAGCACGTTGGCAGCGTGGTGACGATTCGCGGATGGCTCTACAACGTACGCGAATCCGGCAAACTCCTTTTCCCGATTTTCCGCGATGGCACCGGAGTGATGCAGGGCGTCGTCTCATTGAAAGAGAATCCCGAAGCGTTCGCCGCGCTCAAGGGTCTCACGCAGGAATCGAGCGTCATCGCCACGGGCAAGCTTCAAGCGGAGCCGCGCGCGCCCGGCGGCTACGAAATACACATCAGCGCGGTCGAAGTCGTCCAGCGCGTGCCCGAATCCACTCCGTATCCGATTCAACTCAAAGAGCACGGCGTGGATTTCCTGCTCGACCAGCGCCATCTCTGGATCCGCACCCCGCGCCAGGCGTCAATCCTCCGCATCCGCGCCGAAGCAATTCGCGCGGCGCGCAATTTCATGGATGATCTGGGCTACACGCTTACCGACGCGCCGATCTTCACACCCGCAGCCTGCGAAGGAACCACCACCCTTTTCGAAGTGAACTACATTGACGATCAGAAGGCCTATCTCACCCAATCCGGCCAGCTCTACGTGGAAGCCACCGCAGCTGCACTCGGCAAGGTCTATACATTTGGCCCCACGTTCCGCGCCGAAAAATCCAAGACGCGCCGCCACCTGACGGAATTCTGGATGCTCGAACCCGAGGCGGCCTTCGCTCACCTCGAGGACATGATTGAACTGGGCGAGGGGCTCGTCAGCGCGATCGTGCAATCGGTGGTGCAGAATCGCGCCCGCGAACTCGCCACCCTCGGCCGCGACGTTGCCAAGCTCGCAAAGATCGTTCCGCCATTTCCGCGAATCAGCTACGACGAAGCTGTCAAAGTCCTGCAGAAGGCCGGTAACCCGGCAACGTGGGGCGATGATTTTGGCGGTGACGAGGAGACCCTGCTTTCGAAGGAGTTTGAAAAGCCAGTGGTTATCCACCGCTATCCCGCCGCGATGAAGGCGTTCTACATGGCCACCGATCCGGCGCGACCCAACCTAGCGCTCAGTTTCGACATGATCGCCCCTGAAGGCGGCGGCGAAATCATTGGCGGCGGTGAACGTCAGTCCAGCTACGAGACGCTCCTCCGTCGCATCCGCGAAAGCGGCCTGCCCGAGGAGTCGTTTCAGTGGTATCTCGACCTCCGGCGCTACGGCAGCGTACCTCACGCCGGCTTTGGCCTGGGCCTGGAACGTACCGTTGCGTGGATTTGCGGAACCGAGCACATCCGCGAAGTCATCCCCTTCCCACGCATGCTCTATCGCGTTTATCCTTAGATGGGCTTGGGTGCACCCGGCAGGTGCGCTGGGCGTCCTTCCGTCCTTCCGGGGTCGCGAACAGAATCAGCCAAATGCCAGAAAAGATACGCATCATCGGTGTGCCGATGGACCTGGGCGCCAGCCGCCGCGGCGTGGATATGGGGCCTTCCGCGCTGCGTGTAGCGGGGCTGCAGTCGCGCCTGAAGCAACTCGGGCGCCAGGTTGAAGATGTAGGAAACGTCGCCGTACCGCAGGCGGAAGAGCAGCCCTACGGCGAAAAAAAGGCCCGGTATCTTGATGAGATTTCGCAAACTTGTAAGGGCCTCGCGGAAATGGTCCGCAAGACGCTCGATGAGGACATGGTTCCGCTCGTGCTCGGCGGCGACCATTCGATCGCAGTTGGCACCATCGCTGGAGCCGCTGCCCACTTCAATAAGGTGGGCAAGCGCATCGGTGTGATCTGGCTCGACGCTCACGGCGACATGAACACACCCGAATCCTCTCCTTCGGGTAACGTTCACGGCATGCCGCTCGCCTCGATTATGGGTTACGGGCCGCCTGAACTGACGGAGCTTGCCACCGTCAAGCCGATGGTTGAGCCGCGCAATGTGGTCCTGGTCGGTATCCGCGACCTCGATTCGAAAGAGCGCCGATTCGCAAAAGAGTCGGGCGTGCATGTCTTCACCATGCGCGATATTGATGAGCGCGGCATGCGTGAAGTGATGGCCGAGGCACTTCGATTTGCTACGGACGACACCGCTGGAATTGCCGTCAGCCTTGACATGGATTTCGTTGACCCGTCCGATGCGCCAGGAGTTGGCACGCCCGTGCGCGGCGGCGTCACATACCGCGAAGCGCATCTTGCACTCGAGATGATTGCCGACAGCCGCGCCATGGTTTCTTTCGAACTGGTCGAAATTAATCCCGTGATTGACTTGCACAACACGACCGCGCTTCTGGGCGTTGAGTTGGTCCTTTCCGGACTGGGGAAGAAAATTCTGTGATGACGACTCCGAAGAAACTGCGCGTTGGCGTTCTCTTTGGCGGGCGTTCGGGCGAGCATGAGGTATCGCTCGCTTCGGCCGCGTCTGTTATTCGCGCCCTCGATGCGGAAAAATACGAAGCCGTGCCAATCGGCATCACGAAAGATGGCCGCTGGCTCGTGGGGATGGGCGCACAGAAATTGCTCAGCGAGGTCTTGAAATCGGGCGAGCGAGTCTCGCTACCGCCCGACCCGACTGCGGCATCGCTCGTGCCGCTTACTCCATCTCCTGGGCATCCTAGCGTAACCGTGGATGTGATGTTTCCGGTTTTGCACGGCACGTTTGGCGAGGACGGCACAGTTCAGGGACTGCTTGAGCTGGCCGGACTGCCTTACGTCGGCGCGGGTGTGCTTGCGTCGGCCGTGGGCATGGATAAAGACGTGCAGAAGCGCTTGTTTGCCGAGGCCGGTTTGCCAATCGTTCCATTCTTGGCGTTTCGCCGATCGGAATGGGGGCGCGAGCGCGCAAAGATCCTGCGAGCGATCAAGAAGAAATTCCGCTTTCCGCTGTTCGTAAAGCCAGCGACGCTAGGCTCGTCCGTGGGAATGACGCGCGTGAAAGCAGCTCACGAATTGGGCACGGCGATTGATCGAGCGGCGGAGTTCGCGCTGAAGGTTCTCGTCGAGAAAGCCGTCACCGCGCGCGAAATCGAGGTCTCCGTTCTCGGCAATGACGATATTCGCGCGTCCATTCCCGGCGAAATCCTGCCGCATCGCGAATTCTATGATTATGCCGCGAAATATCTGGAGCACGGAACTTCCCTGTTGATTCCGGCGCCATTGAAGAAAAAGCAGGTCGCCATCGTTCAGGATTATGCCGTTCGCGCCTTTCGTGCCATTGACGGCACGGGCATGGCACGCTGCGACTTCTTTCTCGAGAATCGCAGCGGGAAGATTATCGTCAACGAGCTCAACACAATTCCCGGATTCACTTCGATTAGCATGTATCCGAAAATGTGGGAAGCCTCCGGGCTACCGTATCCCAAGCTGATCGATCGCCTGATCGAGCTAGCCCTCGAGATGCACCGCGAAAAAGCGCGCACGAAATATTCGATCGAACTTCCTCCCGGCGCTGCTGGGGCTCTCGAATCCTAGCGATTCCCGGGTCGTGAAAGCTTCTCCCGTCAGAACGACGGTCGCCACTCTTGCGAACCAGCGCGTTCACGCCACCTGTCTCAATCGCTCGGTAGCCCTTGACACCGTTCGCTCGCATGATTAAACTAACCGTTTAGTTGAAGAATATAACCGCTGAGGAGGCTTCCATGCAATATCGCCGATTGGGCAGGAGTTCCCTGGTAGTTTCCGGGCTGGGCCTTGGTTGTATGGGCATGTCGCAATCATACGGTACTCCGGACGATCAGGAATCCATCGCGACGATCCATCATGCCATTGACCGCGGAATCACCATGCTCGATACCGCCGATATGTACGGCGGCGGCGCCAATGAAGAGCTGGTAGGTGCGGCTGTGGCAAAGCGCCGCCACGAAGTGGTGATCGCGACGAAATTCGGAAACATGCGCATGCCGGACGGGCGATTCCTCGGCGTGAACGGGAAACCCGAATACGTGCAGAGCGCGTGCGAAGCATGTCTTGAGCGCCTGAAGATTTCTACCATCGATCTTTTTTATCTGCATCGCGTAGATTCGAATGTGCCGATCGAGGAAACTGTCGGCGCCATGGCTCGGCTGATCGACCAGGGAAAAGTTCGCTATTTGGGGCTTTCCGAAGCAGGAGTCCAAACCATCCGCAGGGCGCATGCGACGCACCCCATTACCGCGCTGCAAAGCGAATACTCGCTGTGGACGCGCGACCCAGAAGACGGAATCCTCGCCGCGTGCCGCGATTTGGGCATCGGTTTTGTCCCGTACAGTCCGCTGGGCCGCGGCATCCTCACCGGCCAAGTGAAAAGCGCGGAATTCGGTCCCAAGGATTTCCGCCGTATGTCTCCGCGCTTTCAGGGCGACAATTTCCAGAAGAACCTGCAACTGGTCGCGCGCATTGAGCAGATCGCGGAGGAAAAGCACTGCACTCCCGCGCAGCTGGCTCTCGCCTGGGTCTTGGCACAGGGCCAGGACATCGTGCCGATTCCGGGCACAAAGCGCCGCACCTACCTCGACCAGAATCTTGGCGCTCTGGACATCGCGCTCACTGCGGCGGACCTGCGCCAGATGGATGGCGTGTTGCCGCGCGGCGCAGCCGTTGGCGCCCGGTATCCAGAGGAATACATGAACCGTTTGGGGATCTGAAACAATCATGGCTCGCGGGCGTAGAAGAGTTGAAGACCCGGCAACGGCGCGGCGAATTCTGGCCGCCGCCGAGCGGCATTTTGCCGCGCGGGGTCTGGCGGGGGCGCGCACCGAGGAAATCGCCATGGCCGCGCACGCGAACAAGGCGATGCTTTACTACTATTTCGGCAACAAGCGCCGGTTGCATCGGGCGGTCCTGGAAAATTTGTTGCGGCAGCTTCGCGTAGCGGTTTTTGCGCCACCGAGAAAGAAGCTGGCTCCGCGCGAGAGGTTTTTCGCGGGAGTAAACGGCTATTTCGATTTTCTGGCGATTCACCCGAATTACCCGCGCCTGGTTCAGCGGCAGGCGATGGAGGCGGGCCCGGGATTCAAGTGGATGGTGACGGAGTTTTTTCGTCCCCTGCATCGTGAGCTTGCTCGAACGGTCGCGGAAGGAAAGGCCGACGGCGAGTTTCGAGACGTTGATCCCGATCAGACCGCTCTGATGACGCTGCAGATGACAACGTCCTATTTCGCCGGCGCCGCAATCCTGAGCCGTGTGGTGGGGCACGACTTGCTGACACCGGAGGCGATCGCGGCGCGGAAGCGCGCGCTGCTGGACTTTCTCCAGCACGCTTTGATGCCCCAAGGAGCCAGGGCCTAATGAACAGCCGGAAAACATTCGCCATCATCGGGGTCGTTTTCGTCATCGCGCTCGTGTTCTATTCGTTTTCGACGCCCTGGGGAAAGGAAATTCCACTCACCGGCATCGTGGACGGCAATGAAGTAATCGTAAGTCCGCAGATAACGGGTCGAATCATCCGGTTGACTGTGGACGAAGGCTCCGACGTGAAAAAAGGAGACCTGATCGCCGAGCTGGACCCAAAAGAGCTCGAAGCGGGCTTGGCTGCCGCGAATGCGAACGTTGCCAGCTTGCAGGCGCAAGTCAGCGAGGCAAATCACAATTATGCGATGACGGACGATCAGACGGGCGCTTCCGTAAAGCAAGCGATGGCGATGCTTACATCCACGCGCGCACAACTCGACCAGGCGCGCGCAAATCTGTGGCGCGATCAAACCGATCACGACCGGATGCAAAAGTTGTTCGATAGCGGCGTCGAATCAGCACAGGATCGTGATCACGCGCAGGCCACCCTCAATGCTTCGCTGGCCAACGTGAAATCGCTCGAAGACTCGGTGAACGCCCAAGAAGCCGCGCTGGGCGTCGCGCAAGCGAATCGCAAGCAAGTGGACGTGCGCGGCAGCGAGATTGCCACGACCATCGCGCAACTGGAACAGGCGCGCGCCTCCGCGGCGGAAACCCGGACGCAGCTCGGCTACACGAAGATTTACGCGCCGATTGATGGCATCGTCTCCGTCCGCGTGGCCAAGCAGGGCGAGGTTGTGGCGCAGGGCTCGCCAATTGTTGTCGTGGTGGACGTAGACCACCTGTGGGTGCGTGCAGACGTGGAAGAAAGCTATATCGACTCGGTAAGTTTCAACCAGACGATGCGCGTGCGTCTTCCTTCGGGGGACATTCTCGAGGGGCAGGTGTTTTTCAAGGGAGTCGAGAATGATTTCGCCACGCAGCGTGACGTCAGCCGCACGAAGCGCGACATCAAGACATTCGCGATCAAAGTGTCCCTGCCGAATCAGGGCCGAAGGCTATTCACAGGCATGACGGCGACGGTCTTGCTGCCTCCGCCCGAGCACAAAAGCTGGTTCGCGCGCCTGTGACCCAAGAGGAATTCGCCCCTATGAATGCAATTGAAGTCGATCACATGACCAAGAAGTTCGGCGATTTCGTCGCTGTGAACGACGTGAGCTTTAACGTGTCGCAGCAGGAAATCTTCGGCCTGCTGGGCCCTAACGGGGCGGGAAAGACTACGCTGATTCGCATGATGACGACTCTGTTGTCCGTCACCTCCGGCACGGCCCGGATTGGCGGCCACGACGTCCGCACGGATGCGGATGGCGTGCGCAACACGTTGGGTGTAATTCCGCAGGCATTCACGTCCGATCCGGAGCTGACCGCGAAGGAAAATATGGCGATTCACGCGAAGCTTTACGGCGTTCCTGCCGACAAGCGTGACGCGCTGATTGACAACCTGCTCGAATCGGTCGAACTGCTGAAGTTTCGTGATGGGCTCGTGCGCACGTTCTCGGGCGGCATGCGCCGCCGGCTGGAAATCGCGCGCGGCTTGGTCCATTCGCCGAAAATCATGTTTCTCGACGAGCCGACGACGGGGCTTGACCCCGTGTCGCGCACAAATGTGTGGGAAATGATTCGATCGCTGCGCGACCGGTCGGAACTCACCATCCTGCTCACGACTCACTACATGGATGAGGCCGACAAGCTCTGTGACCGGATCGCCATCGTCGACCACGGGAAGCTCGCTGCGCTCGATACGCCCACGCGGCTGAAGGACAACGTGCCTGGAACGGAAGTCGTGGAAGCGGAATTTTCGGGCGAGCCGCCGGACTGGATCGAGCAGCTTCGCGGCCTGTCGCACGCCACAGGCGTGTCGCCGCGTGAAGACGTGGTCCACATCACTTCCAGCGACGGGCCTGCCACCGTGGCGGCGCTGATGGATCTGGCGCGCGCACGCAGAGTGACAGTGAAAAGAGTGATCGTCCAGAGCACCACGCTCGACGACGTGTTTTTGCACTATACGGGGACCGCATTGCGCGACGCACCGCAAAAAGCCGTGCACCAGCCCAGTCCATTTTCTCGCTGAGCGCACGGAGGATAATCCACATGAAGCTCTATCGCGTATCGGCGCTGGTCGAACGGGACATGCGGAAATTCTTCCGCAGCCCTGCACTCATGCTGAGTTCGCTGATTTTCCCGCTGGTGCAGCTCGTGGTGCTCGGATACGCCTTCGGCGGAAAAATCAAGAACGCGGACATCGCCTTCGTGGACGAAGACCATTCCGTCCAATCGCGCCGCGTCGAGGAGATGTTCGACGGAATTACTGCGGGCCCGCAGACATTCCGTGTCCTCGACTACGACTCGCTTCCTCGCGCGGTGGACGATCTGCACGCGGGCTTCGTGAAAGCCGTAGTGGACGTTCCGCACGATTTCTCGCGCCGCTATTACCAGCATGATCGCCCGCGGCTCGTTTTCACGGAGGACAACACCGATCAGTTTATTTCGAGTTCACTTCTGGCAAGCGTCCAGGACATGACGACGGAACTCAATACACCCGATGTGGCGCCGTCGCGTCTCGATGGGCAGGTAGAGCTCAACGTGGTCGAGGTCTATCCCTACATCGAGTACATCAAGTACCTGCTTGCCGGCTCGACCGCCATGGGTATTTTCATTACCGCCATGATCGGTGGCGGCATCACATATATCGACGACAAAACTCGCGGTTTACATGAAGGCTACCTTCTGACGCCCATTCGAAAGACGGAGTTAGTTGCGGGGCTCATCGGGTCGGGAACCCTGAAAGCATTCATGGCGGGTGTGTCTCTGACCATCATCGGCGGTCTGATCGCCGGAATTCCGGGACTGTGGCACCCCATGCGCCTTCTGTATCTCTCGATCGTCATCCTGGTCGCGTCGCTTTCCATGATCAGCTTGATGTTTCTGGTGATGGTGCGGATCGACGATCCGCTTGTGCCTCGCGCGATTTTCGGCGTGCTCAACATGCTGCTGTTTTTTCCGTCTGGCGCGGTCTATCCAACGGAAGCGTTTCCGCCTTGGTTGCGCTGGATCTCCGTGATTGATCCATTCACGTACACGGTCCACGCGCTGCGAAATCTGACGCTCAAAAACACGGGCATTGAAGGGATTTATATGGACGTGCTAATTTTGAGCGGCTTCTCTGCGGTGATGATTGCGGGCAGCCTGGCATTATTCAAGCGCCAACTGTAATTCGAAGGAGTCCACGTGGGTCTGTTGGACGCGACCGAAGAACATCCGGCATCGAAGCTGCGGCGCTACCTGATCACGATCCTGGTATTCGTGCTCCTCGGAGGTGGCGGCCTTTGGTGGTTGCTGCGCTACCATGCCGAGAAAACAGCGGTGTATCATTTTCTAAACGCTGTTGTAGCCGGGAACATGCAGCAGGCTTACAACATGTGGAGTCCGTCGCCTTCCTACTCGCTCAAGGATTTTGAGGGCGACTGGGGGACGGACGGCTACTACGGTCCGGTGAAAAGCTTCAACGTCACGGGTACATATCGTCCGCCGATCGGATCGTCCGGCGTGGTGGTAATCGTGGACCTAAGCCCCTATCAGCCATTCCCCGAGAAGGATGACGCGCTCAAGCAGAGCAAATCGAAGGAAGTTCGGTTGTGGGTTCAGTTCAAGGATCGGTTGGTGGAGTTTCCGCCGCCGCCGTTCGACCAACCCTAGCGTGGACCGAGTCAGGCTGGGTCAATCCGAGCGTCGCTCACGATCATGATGGGAATGTCGCCTCGCACGGGATAGACGCGCTTGCAGGTCGCGCACTTCAAACCCTGTTCATCGGGCGTTGGCGTGACGGGCGTTTTGCACTCCGGGCAAACCAAAATGTCGAGCAGTTCCTTTGACACCGCCATGAGTTTCCTCCGCGACGAATTCCTAGTCTTGCACTTTATCAGGACAGCGCGCGGCGGAGCAACCGCGCGGCGCTCGCCGATTTGTTCTCACCCCAGAGACGCGGCCCCGAGGACCAGTCGGCCTTTCCATTCGGTGCCGGCCGAGAACTCCACGGGCCAGACGGCGGTAATTTGCGAGCCCTGATAGATGCGCTCGAAGCCGTCTTCTGATTCCGACACCGTTTCAATGGGGGCAATCCAAATATTCGCCGCAGCGGACGCTTCCAGGGTTACAGCGGCGTGCTGCCATTCGTCCACCACGCGT